>OLRB01000006.1_pt1 | contig 225910 bp, 220 predicted proteins | sample 1672751 | NCBI WGS metagenome assembly OLRB01 (sample SAMEA3136720, study PRJEB25190) | human gut metagenome | biome: human gut; feature: human-associated habitat; material: faeces | place: Austria | collected 2013
CTTGTTCTTGTCGTTGAGCGGATGTTTTGTAGTCGCTCTAATTTGATTACTGAGACATCATGTGCTTTTGCTGTATTTACAATTTCACGACTTAGCTTATGATCTATATCTTTCATTGTTAATTTTTTTCTTTCATATAATCACCTTTGTCATTATAACAAAAAAGTTCACTTTAAATAAAGTCACGTTCCTTCAACCATGTTGTAATTCCATCATCATTGACATCTGGACATATTTCATCAGCCACAAATTTTGCTTCAGGAACCGCATTATCCATTGCAACACCTGTTCCAACAGTTTCTAACATTTCTAAATCATTGCGTCCATCTCCAAAAGCAATCGTATCTTTGATATCTTTATGAAGTGCTTCTACTAATTTTTGGATTCCTACAGCTTTAGAAACACCTTTTAATGTTAAATCAAACGAACATCCTGTTTGATGTCTTTGAATATCAAAATATGGAGATAATGTTTCAACTAAAAGAGGAATATCTTCTTTTGAATTGACAACGATCATTCCAATATATGTTTCAATTTCTTGTGGATCAAAATCATCAATAATTGTTTCATCTTTCATTCCCCATACTCTAGCAAATTCTTTATGTTGTGGGTCATTTTTATCTAAGACATAAATATAATCGCTACTTTCAAAATAGAAACTAAAATGATGTTCTTTAGATAATTTAATTGTTTCTTCTATTGCTTTTGCTGGAACAACAGCTTTATAAATAGCATCTCCTTTATATTCTACATAGCCCCCATTACAAGTGACATATCCACTAAAAGGATAATCCATAACACCTTTTGTAATAAAACATTTGCATCTACCTGTAGCTAGAAATACATCATGACCTTTTTGTTTTAACTGATCAAAGGAATTTCTATTTATTGTTGATATACCATAAAGCCCTTTATTACAATCTATCAATGTACCATCTATATCAAAGAAAAATAATTTAGACATCTTTACCTCCATAATATAAAAGACAAATGTGAATACATTTGTCTAGAATGTTTTTTCTAATGCTACTAAATCAATTTCCATAGGGGTTTGATTACCTAAGAAATCAATAAGTACTTTAGCCGTTTCTTTTTCAAAATCAATCGATTCAACAGTTCCACTTTTACCAGCAAATGGACCTGAAATAACATTTACTTCATCTCCAACAGCATAGTCAATTTCGATTGCTGAAGTACTAATACCCATATTCTTTAAGATTGGATCTAATTCATGTTTTTGAAGTGGGAAAGGTTTTGCTCCTCCACCAGAAGAACCAATGAATCCTGAAACCCCTGAAGTATTACGTACAACATACCAAGCTTCATCTGTCATAACCATTTCTACAAGAACATATCCAGGAAACATATTTGTTACTTTGTTGATTTTTTTACCATCTTTAATAACTGTTTCTACATGTTCTGGAATAATAATATTATATAAGCAATCTTGTAATCCCATTGATTCAATACGTTTTTCTAAGTTTTCTTTTACTTTATTTTCATGACCATTGTATGTACAAACAACATACCATTGTCTTCCTTCATCATTCATTCCTGCCATAATTAATTCATCCCCAATGCTTTCAATATAAATGCAATAACGGCATCTCCACCAAAGAAGAATAACCCCATTACAAAAGTAAACACTAATACAGTTAAAGAATTATTAAATAATTCTTTTTTTGTTAACCAATGAACATTTTTAATTTCAGCTCTGATTCCTTTTAAATTGAACCACTCTTTAAATTTTAATTCACGTTCTACTTCTTCAACGACTTCTGTTTCCGCCTTTTTACCAAACACGACATAGCCTCCTTATTTTGTTTCTTTATGTAACGTATGCTTTCCACAACGTTTACAATATTTATTTAATTCTAATCTTTTTACATTTAATCGTTTATTTTTAGTCATTGTGTAGTTTCTCGATAAACATTCACTACACACTAAAATGATTTTTTCTTTCATCTTATCAACTCATTTCTATGCCACTATAATTTAGCATAAAAGCTAGCTATAGTCAATCTTATTTAGATTTGTCCATCTTTTTTTGTAAGCGATATTTCGCATTATAGACACAACGAATATCAATATTCAACAATTCAGCAATTTCTTTACTCTTATATCCTTTCATAAAACAATCAAATATTTTTCTTTCAAGTGAAGAGCTTGCTTTTTCTATTTTATTTAAATAATAACTTTTGTTTTCATTTAACCGTAATTGATATTCCGGTCTATTATAACTCTTTTGATCTGCAATAATATTTTCAATACGCATATTACTTCCATAGATTTCTTGATCTAAAGAAATCGTAGAAATTTTATTACCTCTATTAAGTATCCTTTTTTGTAATTTTAATACATCATTAATCGCATATGAAAAATATGTATTTATAGAAGCATTCTTATCATAGCGATAGCGATCAAAAATTCCAATCAAAACAAGTAACGCCTCTTGACTATAATCTTCTGCAGAAGTTAATGCTGTTTCTCTACAATAACGTTTCACAAAAATTTCAATTTTATTTTTATACTCATCTAACAACAATTTATACGCTATTGAAGAACCTAAATGATATAAATACAATAATTCTTGTTCATTATACGCTATCATAGTTTGTCTCTCCTTTCTTACTATAAAGGATGACGTGAGTTATAGACTTGATATAAAAGAACAGATGCAGCTACTGATGCATTTAATGAATTCACATGTCCTACCATTGGTAAAACAACATTAATATCACAACTTTTCTTTACCAATCTTGACATTCCAAATCCCTCTGAACCAATAACTAATACTGTAGGCATATTGTAATCAACACTTCTATAATCTTGACTATTTTCTAATTCACAACCAACGACCCAAAATGCCTTCTTTTTTAAATCTTCTAATGTTCTTGTTAAATTTGTTACCTGTGCTACTTTTACATGATGAATAGCTCCTGTTGAAACTTTCGCAACCGTTCCATTCAATCCAACACTTCTATTTTTTCCAATAATAACACCATCAACACCAACAGCATCACATGTTCTCAAAATAGCACCTAGATTATGAGGATCCTCCAAACCATCTAACATAAGTAATAGAGGTTGTTTATTTTCAGGAATATCTTTTAAAATTTCATCAATTGTATAATAGCGATAATTTTCAATATAGGCCATCACTCCTTGATGAACAACCTTTCCTACCTTCTTATCAAATTCTTTCTTATCAACAAATTCTAATGGAATTTGATTTCTTTTACAAATATCAAAAATTTTAGGATCCTTATGCCCATTTAACATATAAATCTTATAAACACTTGCACCCTTTAACGCCTCCATGATAGGGTTCTTTCCATATATATATTGTTTCATATTTTTCTCCATTTTTCGTCTCAAATTTGTCTCAAATTTGTCTCATTTACATATCTTTTGAATTCATCAAATATCTCATAAATTCTATCTTTACATTCATTTAAATATAAATGTCCTATTAAACATTCAAATCCTGTTGAATAACGATGTTCTTTAGTATCTCTTTTAGAAGTTTTTGTATTTCTCCCTCTTTTAAAAATACCAACTTCTTTTTCAGTTAAAAAATCAATTTCTAATAAATGTAAAATAAATTTTTCATGGGACAAACTACTAACAAAATGAGTTGCTTCTTGGCACAACTCATTTACTTTTTTTAGTTCACTTTCTTTTACTAAATAATCTCTAACTAAAAGTTCTAAAACACTATCTCCTAAATAAGCAAGAACTAATGGATTGATAAAATCTGGATTCATTAAATAATCCCCTTTTGAATTAATTCTTCACGATATTGATCAGCTTTTTCAAAATCTTTAACAGCTTTAGCGTCTAACCATTTTGAATATAATTCTAATTCATCTTCATCTAATTGTTTTGGTTTAAAAACAAATCCAATGACATCTGTCATCTTAAGTAAAGTATTATATTCTTTTAAAATTAAAGTATTGTCTTTTTCTTTAACACGCATTGCTTGATTTAATACTTTAACTTGATTTAAAATTTCAGTTAAAGATAAAGAAGTATTTAAATCATCCGCTAAAGCATCTACCATATGATCAACAGTGTCTTTATTAAAGCCATCACCATCAAGATGATTTACTTGTACATAAAGAGATGTTTGTTTTAAAACGTTTTCTACTTTAGCTACTTCTTTTTTTACACCTTCAATAATCTCATTTGTCATATTTAAAGGATTTCTATAATGGCTTGATAACATAAACCATTTATAAACATTGCATCCAAGTTCTACAATTAAATCTTTAGCCCAAACAACATTACCTAAAGATTTAGACATCTTTTCATTATTAATATTGATCATTTGATTATGCATCCATGTATCTGCAATAGGATGTCCATTTAAAGCTCTTGATTGAGCAATTTCATTTTCATGATGTGGAAATTTTAAATCTTGACCTCCACCATGGATATCAATACGCCCATTTTCAAAAATATCATTGATCATAACAACACATTCTGTATGCCATCCTGGTCTCCCTTTTGACCAAGGACTATCAAATTGAATACCTTCATCTGTTTTCTTCCATAAAGCAAAATCAGTTGTTTCTTCTTTAACACCTTTATCTTCAACACGTTCACTTGCACCTGCTACAAGGTCTTCAATTTTAATACCCGATAATTCGCCATATTCCTTTACTTTAGAAACTCTAAAATAAACATCTCCATCAACTACATATGCATAACCTTTATCTACTAATTTTTGAATAAAAGAAATAATTTGATCCATTGTTTCTGTAACTCTAGGTGCATAAGTAGGAAATTCTAAGTTTAATCCTCTTCTAACATCTTCATAAGCCTTAATATATTTATCAGTTAATTCTTTTTCAGTAATACCTTCTTGTTTAGCTGCTTTAATAATTTTATCATCTACATCAGTAAAGTTTGAAACAAAAGTCACTTTATTCCCTAAATATTCAAATGTTCTTCTTAAAACATCAAAAACAATCATTGGTCGTGTATTTCCAATATGAACATAGTTATAAACTGTAGGTCCACATACATAAATACTTACTTCACCTTCTTTTAAAGGTTTAAATTCTTCTTTTTTATTTGTAAGTGTATTAAATAATTTCATAATGTTCCTCTCTCCTCTAATAAAAAAAGCATACACTATCTAGACACTGCCGTGTTCTTCCACCAGATAGACGATGCTTATCATGACCTTAACGCAATCAACGTTCTTTCTTTTCAAAAGACTCAAGTAAGTGCATTTCTATTCAATCATTTAGACAATTTCCACCAGCATGCCCTCTCTATAAAATATCATCAATATACTTCTCTTACCTATAATTTTTTTATTGACCTTATTCTATCACAAAATATTTATTTTACAATCCAGAAGACTTCGTAAAAGACTCTAAATAAACAATCATTTTCTTTAAATTCTTTCTAAAATCTTTTCGATTTGCTTCATAACCATAAACATACGTATTCTTATCATCAAAATATACTAAATGAATAAACTTCAATCCAGTTTTTACATAACTTCCCTTATATTCATAACATTTAAGTCCACTTTCTAAAGCTGGCATTTTAACTTTTAATGATGAAACTTCTGAAGCCTCTAATTCACCTTTATAAAGTTCAGATAATTGATCAGTATCGTTATCATATTCATTTTCTTCTACTTTATAAAATAATATTTGATTTTCTTTAGTAAAACGTGTAACTCCATCATTTGGATTACCCTCACTTAATTTAAAATCAGAAGGATAATAAAAAGAAACACCTACACCTGCCTCATATAAAACACCATCTTTATTTGCTGAAACAGTTGTATCTTTTCTTCCACAAGCAACTAATGAAACAACACAAACAAAAACCACCATTAATTTTATTATGCTTTTCATATCATCACCTCGTCTTCTTATTATTCTACACGACTTTATTGATTTTGACAACTCTATGGAAAAGACCATTTTGTTCTTCATTTTGTTCTAAAAAAAAATGCCAGTTTAAACTGACATTAATTGCTTTTATTTCTTATATCATTCCAAAAACCAGGAACATTATCAGAAGCATTAGATTCACCTTTAATATAAGCACAATACAATTGTACTTTAACATCTTGTTTGGTAGAATCCTTTACACCTTTCATACGATTATAGTTAATGCCATTTTCAGCCTTTGTATACATTGCACGCCCCACTTCTTCTTTAGCATTTGCTTCTCCGCTTTTAGACCATAAATATTTATGAGACCATATTTTACCATCATAAAACCATGGCTTACTATCTTTTGTTTCTTGATAGATAACACAGTAAACATGATACATTTTTTCTTCATCTGCACTTCCTTTATAAGAAGTATGCCCCGCTCCAAAAATCAATATATATGGATTTTTTTCCAATCCTGCTTTTGATTTTAAATCAGCAGCCTGTTCTTTAGTTAATTTTTTATTTCCATTTTTAGAGCCATTATCATCACCAAATTCACCATCAGTCCCATAAGTTCTAATCAAAGTTGTTTGTGATGCAATCAATGCATCTCTTACTTTATATAATTGTTCAGATTCTTTTGCTTGTTCAACATATCCTAATACTGATGGAACTGCAATAGCTGCAAGTATAGTAAGTATAACAAGTACAACAATAATTTCTACTAATGTAAACCCCTTTTTGTTTCCTTTTTTATTCACGTCAACAACTCCCTTATATTTCATATAATACCCTTATTATCAATACTTTTCAAGATAATAAAAGAAGTACCACCAAGTGATACTCCTCTATTTTTAAAGTAATGACGCAAATAAACGAATGTATTGTTCTGCACTTGCATCCCAATCTAATTTTTCAGCCATTGCACGTTGCACTATTGCATCCCATGCATCTGGATAATCATAGAAAGTATGCAATGCATAATCAATTGTATCCATCATCTCATGTGCATTATAGTTAGAAAAACTGAATCCTGTACCAGTTTGTTCAAATTCATTATATGGTTGAACACTGTCAGCTAAACCACCTGTTTCTCTAACAATAGGAATTGTTCCATATTTTAATGACATCATTTGTGACAAACCACAAGGTTCAAATAATGATGGCATTAAGAACATATCACATCCTGCATAGATACGATTTGATAATACAAAATCATATTTACATTGGAATGATACTTTATCTTGATGCGCCCATGCTGCACCTTTTAAAGCATCTTCATACATACGATCTCCTGAACCCAAGATAACGATTTGAACTTTTCTTTGACACATTGCTTCAAATTGATTAATAATCAAATCTAATCCTTTTTGTTCAGTTAATCTTGTTACGATACCGATTAAAGCAACTTCTGGATCTTCTGGTAATCCAACTTGTCTTTGTAATGCTAATTTATTTTCCAACTTACCATTTTTAACTGAACGAGCTGAATATTTTTTAACGATTGTTTGATCTTTACTTGGATTGATAACATCATAATCAACACCATTTAAAATACCATATAAATCATGTTTTCTCATTTCAAGAATAGATTGTAATCCTTCACCATATTGATCAGTTAAAATTTCTTTAGCGTAAGTCGGAGACACTGTCGTAATAACATCACTGTAGAAAATTGCCGCTTTCATCATATTTAAACATCCATCATTACGACAGTTCCCGTTATAATATAAATAACTATCTAACGCAAAGTATTCTTCCAATAATTTTGGATCAGCTTTTCCTTGGAACAAAATATTATGAATTGTGAATACAATTTTAATATTTTGATAATAATCATAATAACAATATCTTTCTTTATAAAGCATTGCAATCATTGCTGTTTGCCAATCATTTAATTGTAAAACATCAGGTTTAATATTTAAATGACTAATTAATTCTAGAACCGCAAAATCAAAGAATGCAAATCTTTCATAATCATCATCATAACCATATAATCCTGGTCTACCAAAATATTGTTCATTATCAATGAAATAGAAAGTTACACCATCTACTTCAGCTTTAAATATACCACAATAGCGTTTTCTCCATCCCATATAGATATCAAAATTTGTTACATATTCAATTTGATCTACAAATTTCATATCTTGATATTTAGGAATAACAACAATACTTTCAACATCTTTTTTTGCTGTTTCTTTTGGTAATGAACCAATAACGTCAGCTAAACCACCCGATTTGATAAAAGGAGTCGCTTCACTGGCAACATACATAACTCTCATTAAACACGGTCTCCTTCTTTAATATAAAGTGGACTTGTTTCTGTTCCTTTTAATTCTAATTTCTTTTCAACTTTTGCACGTTTATCAATAATTACGTTTTCTAATACTGCTCCAGAAGCAATCTTAGATCCAGAGAAGATAACACAATTTTTAATAACTGCACCTTTTCCAATTGTAACTTCACGTCCAAGAATACTATTTTCAACAGTTCCATCAATTACTGCGCCATTAGCTACGAATGATTTTTTTACATTAGCGTTTGCTAAATATTTTGTTGGAGGTGTGTCGTTTGTATTTGTATAAATTGGCCAATTTGATTTAAATACACGTGATGAAATATCAATATCTAACATTTCCAATGAATATTTGAAGTATGCTTCTGTAGAATCTAAGCATCTAGCATATCCTTTATATTCATAAGTATGAATTTGTTTTTCATCACATAAATATCCTAGAATATCTTTTAAATCATAGAAAGCAGAAATCTTATGTGCTTTTTTCATGATTTCTAATAATTCTTTTCTATTGATTACATAAGTTTCTAATGAAATATTTTGTCTTTTTCTTGTACCTTTATTAATTGTTTTACCAGTTAATAAACCATCTTTATCTATTTCTAAAACATCACAACCAACCCAAGCAACATCTGCATCTTTTGCTTTACGATAAGTCATTGTGATTGTTGCTCCTGATTTTTCATGAGCTGTAATCACATCATTATAATCCATTGTGGTAACGATATGAGCAGGTGCAATCACAACATAATCTGCATTACTTGTTTCTAAGAAATGAATATTTTCAACTAAGTTGTTAATATCATGATTGTATTTAGGATCGTTAGCATATTTTTCATTATAAAGTAATGAAACACCACCAGCTTTTTGGTTAAAGTTCCAAGAATTACCATTTCCTAAATGTTTAAATAAAGAACGTGGTTTCTTTTGAATCATAACCCCAATTGCATCTATTTTAGAATTTGACATATTTGATAAAACAAAGTCAATAATTCCATAACGACCAAGGAAGCTTACAGAGGCCACTGGTCTTCTTTCTGTTAATCCCGTAAATTCTATATCTGAATGTAAGTTTACTAAACCAATAACTTTTGCCATCTTTACTTCCCCCTCTTATCTACTATTATCGCTCACTAATTCAACTTCTTTAGCTTCTGAATTAATGACAGTTCCAGCTTTAACAACTACATTTTCATCAATAATGGCTTTATAGATTTCTGCCCCTTCTTCTACAAGAACACCAGGCATCAATACAGAGTCAACAACTTTTGCGCCTTCTCCAACATTGACATTATTGAATAAAACAGATCCTTCAACAGTTCCGTTAACCATACATCCTTGAGTAACAAGAGAGTTTTTAACTTCTGCTTTTTCACCGATAATTTGAGGTTTTCCTAAAGTGTCTTCAGTATAGATTTTCCAATCTTTTTTGATATTATATAAATCTAAATCTTTATCTTTAAGTAAATCCATGTTAGCTTCCCATAAACTATCTACAGTACCAACATCTTTCCAATATCCATCAAATTCCCAAGCATAAAGCTTTTTATTATCATTTAACATTGCTGGAATGATATTCATACCAAAGTCATGTTTACTATCTTTATCTTTTGCATCAGCTACTAGATATTTACGTAATTGTTTATAAGTAAAGATATAAATACCCATAGATGCAAGAGTTGATTTTGGATGTTCTGGTTTTTCTTCGAATTCATAAATAGTTCCATCTTCATGAGCGTTCATAATACCAAAACGACTCGCTTCTTTAAGTGATACATTTAATACTGCAATTGTAGCATCTGCACCACGTTGTTTATGAGCTTCTAACATTTGATCGTATTCCATTTTATAAATATGATCTCCTGATAAAATCAAAACATATTCTGGATCATAACGATCTAAGAAATCTAAGTTTTGATAAATGGCATCTGCAGTACCTGCATACCAAGTGGCTCCTACTTCGTCTCTTTCACGTGCTGGTAAAATAGCAGCCAAAGAATTAGCTCCATCTAATCCCCATTTAGTTCCAGCTCCAACATAAGTTCCAAGTAAAACTGATTCATATTGTGTAAGTACACCTACGATATCAATACCTGAATTTGCGCAGTTACTTAGTGGAAAGTCGATGATACGATATTTCCCCCCAAAGTGAACTGCCGGTTTTGCGACTTTTGCTGTAAGTTCTTTTAAACGTGTTCCACGCCCTCCAGCTAAAATCATAGCGACAATTTCTTTTCCCATTTTTAACTCCTCCTATACAAAATGTAAGCGCTTTAATCTACATCTTTATCTTATCATATTTCACTTTATAATTCACGGAATTATTTAAGTTTTTAAGCAATAATAGATCAAATACTTAGGCTAATATTATTGTACTCCTTTTTTGACATAAATTTAAAGGATAATCATAAATTATTTTGAGGTGAAAACATGGCTCGAATTTCATATACCGAAAAAGAAGTCGAATTATTGGCGAGATTGATAAAATCTGAAGCTTTAGGAGAGGGCGAAGAAGGCATGCTCCTTGTAGGAAATGTCGTTGTCAATCGTGTTGTCGCAAATTGTGACATTTTTAGAAATGTCAGAACTATTAGTGAAGTTGTCTATCAGACAAATCAATTTGCTGGAGTAGGACAACCGCTATTTAATGAACCTGTGAGTCAAAATGAAAAAGACATTGCCTTAAGATGTATTAATGGCTATCGAAATGAACCCGCCACGAACGCCTTATGGTTTAAAAATCCTGGCACAAATGTTGATTGTCCAGAAACGTTTTATGGAAGACTATCTGGAAGATATAAAAAACATTGTTTTTATAACCCAGGGTTAAAAGATAATTGTGACTTATAGGAGGTCTCTATGGATTATTTTGATGATTTAAACCCTTACTTAGTAAAAGAAGATGATAATGAAAATCTTACCAGGCAACAAACTGTTCCCCCTACTCAACCCGTAGAACAAACATATGTTGAAAATATCTTACGTGTTAACGTTGGTAAAAAAGGAACATTCTATTTTAGTTATACCGGTTCCAAAACATGGAATGATAAGATTTATACAGGAACATTGCAACAAGCTGGTAGAGATCATTTTATTATCGTAACTGATACTGGTAAAACAGTAATGTTATTACTTGTTTATTTATTATGGGCAGAATTTGATGAGCCTTTAGATTATCAATATAAAGTAAAATAAGTGCTTACGCACTTATTACATATTTTCGTACTGTTGATACAAAATGTAATGATCCTGTTACAACAATATTTTGATGTTTAGCCTTCATTATTTCAATAGCTTTTTGATAGGAAATATGTCCCCCTTGACTTCTTTCATCATCAAAATCAGCAATCACAACATCAAATTCTTTCAACATATCTAACATCTTTTGACAATCTTTATCCATCAAAGCACTAAAAACAATTCCAACATCTTCCAACTTTCTTTCTTTGATTGTTTGAATTAATGCCTCTATTCCACTGATATTATGAGCACCATCTAAATAAAGATGTCCAAATTGTTCAAAACGACAAGGCCATTTAAAATCATCGATCACCGCTTGAATATCTTCATCATTTAAATCACAAAGATAATCAACAACATTTAAAGCAAGCGTTAAATTACTTACTTGATATGTTGGTAAATGTAATACATATTCTTTTTGATGAAAATGTAGATGATAAGGATACTGATATTGTTTTTCTACTTGTAAAGGATAAAAAGTACTTTGATGTTTTGTACAATAATCTTTAAAATAACTTAATATTTCTTTATTTTGTTCAGTTGTAAATAAAGGAACATTTTCTTTAACAATCCCTACTTTATGATGTGCTATTTCTAACAAAGTATCACCTAACATAAATTGATGATCATAACCAATATTTGTTATCACTGCAACATTACTTTTAATCACATTTGTTTTATCATGAAGTCCTCCTATACCACATTCAATAATATGATAATCTAAATCTAATTCATTAAAATAATACAACATAATCAACGTATCTATTTCAAACATTGAAAGATGTTCTTGTTGTATTAAAGGCAGTAATCGATTAATGAATCTTAATAAATCATCATCTGATATAGGTTTTCCATCAACTGAAATTCTTTCATGATGTTTAATAATATAAGGTGAAGTAAAAGTACCTACATGATATCCTTGTTTCATTAATAAATCTTTTATAAATGTAACAGTTGACCCTTTACCATTTGTTCCTGCTACATGAATTACATTTTTTAAATCAATAGGTATTTGATATCTTTCTATTATCTTTTGAAAATCTTCAAAAGAGCGTTTAGCTCTTTGAGATTCTATAAAATGAATGGCTTCATCTACTGTTTTAAACATCTGGATTACTCCAATCAATTGGTGTCATATCATTTTTTATTAAAAAAGCATTTGTTTTAGAAAATGGTTTTGATCCAAAAAATCCTCTATAAGCTGAAAGTGGTGAAGGATGTACACTTGTAAGAACTAAATGTCTAGAATCAATATATTTTTTCTTTTCAATAGCATTCTTTCCCCAAAGAATAAAAACCAGCGGCTTTTCTCTTTCATTTAAATAACGGACAACATTTAAAGTAAAAGTTTCCCATCCTAATCCTTTATGTGAATTAGCTTTACCTCTTTCAACAGTTAAAACATTATTAAGTAACAGAACACCTTGTTTAGCCCAATAAGTTAAATCCCCATGATGAGGAATAGGTAATCCTAAATCATCATGTATTTCTTTATAAATATTAACAAGACTAGGAGGAATACGAACATCTTTAGTTACTGAAAAAGCTAGTCCATTTGCTTGATGAGGTTCATGATAAGGATCTTGTCCTAAAATAACAACTTTAACATCATCAAAATCACATAAATTAAGTGCTCTAAAGATTTCTTGTTTTGGTGGATAAATTGTTTTAGTTTCATATTCTTTTTCAATGATTTGATGTAACTTTTGATAATATTCTTTTTGAGATTCAATTTCTACTATTGTTTTAAATCTATTCATGATCTTCTCCTAATACAAACTTTTCAATAACTTCACTTACTGCCCCTTCATCATAATCCTTCTTTGTTACATACTGTGCCAATTCTTTAATATCATCTCTCGCACAAGCAACAGCACATCCTAATTTCGCAGTTTTAATCATTTCTACATCATTATAATTATCCCCAATACCAATCGTTTCATCCATATCATAGCCTAAATAATCAACTAACCAACGCATTCCATATCCCTTATCAACACCTTTAGTATTCATCTCTAAATAACGTCCACTAGAAAAAGCTATACTACATGTATCTTGAATACTTTGAGGTAATTTTAAAGCTAGTACTTTTAAATAATCCATATCTCTTTTTTCATATAAAATCTTAGCTATTTTTTCATTCTTTAAAAAAGAAATATCAAAATCATCAATCACTTCAAATTTAGCTTTTTGAGCAATCTTTCTTTGAATTTCATCTTCATCAGCATGAAAAATATAACAACAATCTAAAGTAAATACTAAAACACAAACATCTAAATCTCTTGCATTGTCAAATATTTCTTTTGCTTTTTCAAACTCTAATCCTTTGAAATGAAGAACCTTATTATTTTTATTTTCAACAATCAATCCTCCATTAAAACATAAAGAATACTCTCCTGCTTGATCATATGTGCCTATTTCTTTTAAAATATCTGGAATCATATTAAAAGCTCTTCCTGTACAAGGAACAAACTTTAAACCTTCTTTTCTAGCTTTTAAAATAGCTTCTTGATTTACCTTTGGTACATGATGATTTACTAATAAAGTTTCATCTAAATCTGAAAACATTAATCGATACATACAATTATCCTCCATAAAACATTTCTAAAAAAAGTGGTACTCTTTGTGACCAATCATATTCACTATGCTTTCCATTTGGAAAAAAATGATATTGATAATTTTGTAATTTTCCCTCGATACATTCTTTTAAATGTTCATTACTTGGAATATACCTTTTATCATCTTCTTGACCACCAACATCCATATACAACATATTATGACTTATTGAACTGACTTTCAATAAATTTACAAATTCTTCTTCATAAATCCAAAATGCTGTTGATAAAATAGCACATTTTTTAAAGATCGTAGGATACTTTAAAAAAGCGTAAAATGAAATAAGAGCTCCCATTGAACTTCCCACTATCCCATAATCATCTATTTTAGTAGGAAAGTTTTGATCTAAATAAGGTTTTAATTGCGTTGTTAGAAATGTCACATAAGCATTTCCTTCTCCTCCTACGAGTCTATGTGTACCATATTCTCTTGATAAATCTTGATTCATAATCCATGGCCCATATTCATCTTCTCTTTTTAAAAGTTCAAAATTACAATAGATAGCTACTAAAATCACATCAATATTTAATTGCTTTACCGCTTGTAAAAACCCCCAACTTTTTCCTATATAAGATTGCTCATCAAAAAAAGCATTTTGTCCATCATTAATAATTAAAACAGGATATCTTTTTTTTGATGTTTGATAATCATCTGGAACATAAATATCTATTTTTCTTGTTCTTTTTAATGAACGTATATACATTTCTTCTTGAATAATCATAAAAAATCTCCTAAAACAAAAATAAGCAATCTTTGCTTATTTTTCTTGATCTATATCTGGTAAGATGACAACTTGTTCCCCATCTTTTGTGAAAACATAGTTTTCTCTTGCATAACGCGTCACATAATCATCATCATTTAAAAGACTTACTTCATTTTGTAAATCATTCTTTTCTTTTTTTACTATTGCGACTTCTTTTTCGAGTTTATCAATTTCTGCTGTTCTTGAAAAAACAGACATGGCTTGAGATAATAAGATGTATATTAAAAAGCATCCAATAAAAATATAAGCCATTGGTTTATACACTTTTTTTAGTCTTTTTTTTGTCATCTTTTCACCCACTTTTTTATAGACCCTATTATACCATCAAACTTCAAAAAAACAAAGCGCACAGGTTTAAATAGTCGTGTTAATTTTTGGTTTATTTTAACGATCACAATATACATTTTTTCATGCATCAAATTTTGATAAACAACATATCCCGCTAAAACACTCACTAAAAAATACGCTCTTAAAATACCTTCATTGATTTTTAATAAGCCTATAAAATAGATTGCAGCAAAAATAATACCAAAACAACCTTGCATAATAAAATAAATAAATTTGATTTTAATTTTGATGAGATGACTATAAATAAAATGATATACAAAGGTAAAGATAATCCCGTATACAAAAGAATACCCTATTCCTTGTATTTGTGTAATTAAATCCATTATTTCAACAATTTATTTAAAACACTATCTTTACTCTTTGTTGTTCTTTTATTCGATAAGTAAGAAATCGCATCAATATTTCCTTTAATACTGACCTCTTTTTTCTCTTGATCAAAACGCACAAGTGCTAAATCGCTACCTTTAATATTTAAATATCCTAAAGATGTTTCAATTAAAAATTCTAAAGAATCAAAACTTTCAATTTTTTTAATGCCTGTAAGCTCCAATGTCTTACGATCTTTTAAATACACATGATGATAAGGTGTTTGTTCAAAATGTATTTGATTATCCATAATATCCCTCCTCTACATCATATGAAAAAAGAGAATGTTCATGACATTCTCTTATTCATTTACTTCTTTTCTTTTTTCATCAACAATATCATAAAGCATTGTACTTTCATCTTTTAAAACATGTTCCTTAAGAAGTTTAACTTTAACCGTTAATATCGTTCTTCCAAATTCAATTTCAATCAAATCTCCAACATTTAACTTTGTTGAAGGTTTAGCTACCTTACCATTGACTTTTACACGTTCACTTTGAGAAATTTCTTTGGATAAAGTACGTCTTTTAATAATTCTTGATACTTTTAAAAATTTATCTAATCTCATCTTATTCACTCATAACAGCAGTAATTGCTGGAACTACTTGTTTTTTACGAGAAATAACACCAACTAATGTTCCTTGACATTCCGTTAATTGAACATTAAATGCTTTTTCTACTAATTCAGGACGTGGTCCACCAACAAAGATTTCACTGTTAGCGTTGATAATATCTGTAAGTAATAATAATGTGAATTCTAAATTATTATCTTCCGCAAATTTATTCATATAATCTAACATATCTTTTTTGTATGGTAAGAATCCTTCAATATCCATTGAGTTTACTTGAGCAACCCCTACTTGTAAGTTATCAAAACTGAATTTTTTGAAGTCTTGGTTAAAGATTTCATCTACAGTTTTACCAACTAAAGAAGTTCCTGCTTTAAACATTTCCATTGCAAATTCTTGAATATCAACACCTGCAATTTTAGCTAGTTTCTTAGCAATCTTAGTATCAACTGGTGTACAAGTTGGTGATTTGAATAATAATGTATCAGAAACAACCGCACCTAATAATAAACCAGCAATATGACTTGGCATTTCAACATCTAATTCATCAAACATTTTAGTTACAATTGTAGCTGTTGAACCTAATGGTTCTCCTCTAAACATTAATGGTCCTACTGTTTGGATATCAGCTACCCTATGATGATCCACGATTTCTAAAATATCAGCTTCTTCAATACCAGGAATAGATTGACCTCTTTCATTGTGGTCTACTAAAATAACTTTTTTTCTTAATCCTTTTAATAAAGCAAAACGAGAAATACTTCCTACACAACGATTATTTAAATCAATAACTGGATATCCTCGATATCTTGTTTCAGACATAACTTCTTTCATATAATCTAAAGTATCATCTGTAGAGAAAGTTTTAATATCTCCTTTGATCATGACATATTCAACAGGAATTGCTTGAACAATTTGTTGAGATGTTTGATAAGTATTAAATGGTGTAGAAATAATTGAAATTCCTTGTTCTTCACATTTTTTTACAACATTTTCATCAGCAGTTAAAGAACCAGTTAATACAATTAAAGATGGTTTAACTGAAATAAGTTCTTCTAAATCATCACTTCTATCTCCACCTACAATCACAACATCATTTTCATGAATACGTTTTTTAGCTTCACTACCTGACATTGCTGCAATGTGAATATCACCTTCAACAACTTTTAAAGATTCATTTAAATAAATCACATTAGCTTCTAAAGTATCAATAACATTTTCAACAGGAGTTTTAGCTTTCTTTAAAACTTCACTATCCCATTGATCCATATATCCTTCAATAATATTAGATGTAGATAATAAACCTAATAATTGACCATGTTCATCTAAAATAGGTGCAGATTTTAAATTTTGTTGTTTTAATAAAAACCAAGCTGTTTTTAAAGTTAAATCTTTAGAAAAAACAGTTACTTTATCATAATTTAAATCTTCAACTTTTTGTTTAACTGTTTTAAGTAAAACAGGGTGTTCTACTCCAAAACGTTTTAAAACATATTCAGTTTCCCTATTAATTTCTCCTAAACGTACAGGAATTGCATTATATTTATTTGTTGCATTTAATAAATAACTATAAGCAATTGCCGAACAAATACTATCTGTATCTGGATTTCTATGTCCACTTACATAAACTAAATCACTCATTCATATTCTCCTTTATACATTTTTCTTCAAATAACGATAAACTGTTGGTTCAGATACCGCTAATTTTTCAGCCACTAATACAATAGCACCTTTAACCTTAAAAGTCCCTTTTTCTTGTAAATATTTTACAACTTTTATCTTTTCATCTACATTTAATCTTTCAGCTAAGAAATAACTTGGGAATCCCATCTTTTCTAAGCATTCTTTAATATACATATCAATCATTTCATCTAATGGAGATGATAAGATTTCAACTGGATTATCCATTTTAAATTCAATATCTTTTTCTTCCTTAATCCCTAAAATCTTTTTAATTGTAGAAGTTAAATATTCTAAATCTGAAATATTCACATTAATACATAACATTCCTACGGGCATTTCACGACCTTCTTCTTTAATAAAATAAGTCGCTGCTCTCATTAATTTACCATCATTACCTACAGTTTTATAATTCATGACAAAGTCATGATTTAAATATTGTTTTTCTTCTAAATAATGTAAAGATAAATTTGATAATTTTGCTCCAACTTCTCTTCCTGAAATTGGATTATTTGAAATAGCTACAATTTCTTGATCTTTAGATGTCAAATCATGTAAAGCTATTTCACAATTGTCACCTAATGCAGCACTTAAAAAATTAACTAATTTTGCATAAGGTTCTAAACTTTTGTACATACTATTCTTCCTCATTTCCCTTATTATTATGATAATAATTCATATCTATATATTATCACGATAATAATTCATAAACAATGATTATTATTATAATAAAAAAGAAGTCTATAGTTTTTCACAAAGACTTCTATTTATAAATATTCTTTTTAGAAATTTCTCTTAAAGAAGAAACACCTGTCATCATCATCGTATTTTCTAATTCTTGACCTAACTGTTGAACATAAGCTTCAACACCTTCATCTTTACCACCATAAATCATATTCACAAATGGACGTGCAATAATCACGGCATCAGCTCCTAAAGCTAAAGCCTTAAAAACATCTAATCCACTGCGAATTCCTCCATCAACAATGATTTTAACTTGTTCTTTAAATTGATCAGCAATTTCTTCTAAAACACATGCTGTTGCAGGAGTCCCATCTAAAACTCTTCCTCCATGATTGGAAACAACAATCGCTTTGGCACCTGCATCTACCGCTTTTTGTGCACCTTCAACTGACATAATCCCTTTAACAATAAAAGGAACGTGGGCATAATCAATAATCTCTTTTAACTCTTCTACACTCTTTCTACCAGCCGAAGGAATTCTTCCTTGTAAAAAAGGAAGTCCTGCAGCATCAATATCCATAGCAATCGCAAAAGCATTTGATTCATTAGCAAGATCTAATTTTTTAAAGCAAGTATCTTTATCCCAAGGTTTAATCGTTGGAACACCAATGCCATTATTTTCTTTAATATAATGTGTTGCATGCATCATGATTTCTTCATTTAAACCATCCCCTGTAAAAGCAGCAATCCCACTTTTTGCACAAGCACGTACATAAATTTCATTAAACATATTATCATTATATAAATCACTATAATGTTGACTTACTGCTCCTACTGGTCCAGCAAAAATAGGATACTTAAATGTTTTTCCAAACATTTCAAAAGTTGTATCAATTTCTTTATTTTCAGCAAGAGTATCCATTTTAACTTCTATCTTTTGCCAAGCGTCATAATTTTTAATAGCAACTGTCCCTGTTCCCTTAGCCCCTGGGCCAGGTATTTTATTTGAACAAGCTTTTCCATTACATACTGGACATGACTTACAATAAGGCCCTATCACCTTTCTACTTTTTTCTCTTATTTCATTAACATTCATTTTCCTTCATCCTTTATTACGCTAAAAGATTACACCTGTTCTTTGATAAAAATCAAGCTTTTCATTAAAAAACTTGTTTGTACAAGTTGTACAAACAAGTTTGAAAATATCATCAATCTAACATCTTTTGCATTTCTTTCGAATTAATGCTTACAATTTCTTTAAAATATTCTTGTTGAGTCTTATCTCCTTTAAATAATTCTTTTTCAATTTTACCATCTTTTAAATAAAGAAGTCTTGAAGAATAAGAAGCAATCAATGGATCATGGCTTACCATAATGATCGTAATATGATTTTCATTCATCTTTTTAAAGATAGATAATATTTCATGTGAATTTTGACTATCTAAGTTTCCTGTTGGTTCATCTGCAATAATGATTTTAGGATTTCCAATTAATGCTCTAGCAATAGCGACTCTTTGTTGTTGTCCTCCCGAACATTCATGAGGATATTTATTGAGTAGTGATTCAATATCTAACTCTTTTGTAATTTGATGGACTTTTTCATCAATCACTTTTTTATCTTCTCCAATAAGTTTTAAAGGAATCATAATATTTTCATAAACCGTTAAAGAATTTAATAAATTATAATTTTGAAAAACAAAACCTAAATATTGATACCTAAATTTTCCTAATTGATTTTCAGACATTTGTTTCACTTCTTGATTTAAAATATACAAACTCCCATTAGTAGGAATATCTATTGTTGAAATATTATTTACTAAAGTAGATTTACCGGAACCTGATGGTCCCATAACAACAATAAACTCTCCTGTTTTAATTTCTAAATCAATATTTTCTAAAGCTGTAAATGGTTGTTTACTTCCAAGTCCATAAATTTTTGTCATATTTTTTGCTCGTAAAACTGTTTCCATATTATTGTCCTCCTAGTTGTACTTTTCCTACACAATAATTTAATAAAAGACAAATCAATAATGTCACTACATAATAGATAAATAATCCACTATAGAAAAATAACATTGTAGAATTCATTAAAACAAACTGTTTCGCTATAAAAATTAAATAAGGTAATGGAATTACTAAAACACAAATAAAATAAAGGATATTTTCTTTCAAAAGCATCTTCTTTAAATCACTATAAACATAACCTACTTTATTTAAAGTATTAAATTCCTTCATTTTTGTTTTCTTTTCCATACTCATCTTATATAAAATAGAAATAATTACCATCGCTACAATAAACAAATAACTGATCATTCCTGTCACAAATTCATTACTTTCAATATTTTGTGACGCTAAAACAGGTAATAAAACTGTAATCAATAATGTAAGTAAGCCAATTAACGAAGCTGTTGATTTAATCATCAATCCCACATGTGATAAACAAATATATATTTGTTCTCCTTTTAAATTCTTTTTATTTTTTAAAAAGATTTGTGGTAATAAATACTTATATAATCCATACATTCCCACAACACCTAAAGCTGTTGGCGGAATATAATTTATTAAATTTCCTTCAACCGTTATAATTGAACAAAATCCTATCAAATAAATAAGTAAATACATCATCATTTTTTTTAAACTTACAAAATGAATAGCTTGTACCTTATTTTCATCATTCATTAAAGTATAAATATCACTTTTATGAAGTTGCCCTATTAAAAAGATGATCACAATAACAACTAATACACATAAAGCTGAAATCGTTGTAAAAAAGGTACTTGGCATAATGGTATAAATTGAATAATTGATTTGTAGATAAGGATATATCTTTGAATGAATGAAAAATAAGCTAAGAACACCTAAAATAAATGAAATCGGTAAAACAAAGATAAAAACAATCCCCATTTGAATCAATGTATATTTGATAAAATCTAACAAGTTAAATCCACAAGTAAATAAAATTCCAAATTCTTGATGTTTTTTATTGAAATTATATTGACTGGCATAAATAATCATAAACCAACAAAATAAAATAATTAAAAATGGTAATCCCATCGATAAAGGTAAATCTGCACCATTAGGATCATCTATTCCTCTAGCCCTATCTACTTCTATTAAATAGGGATTGTTGATAAATTCTGAAAAGATCAAATGAATGACAATTGCAAAAATAAGTGTGAGTCCATAAATCATATATTGTTTTTTATTCATTTTTAATGTTAACGTAGCTAGTGAAAAAACCTTCATTGCTTCCACCTCCTAACTCCATCATAAACTTTCCATCACACCTTACAATAAAAGTGGCACAAACAACCTAGAAATGACACAAACAACATCTTAAATAAATCTGCTTATGATACAATACAGTTAAAGGAGGGATAGTATGAAGTACAAAGTAGGAAAACCCCATTATAAATTAAGTTTTATTTATTCATCATTATTTTTTGGGCTGTTTTTTTAATCATTTATAGTCCATTTTCAGGAATGAATATTTGTGGATTTATGCTTATTTTTTTGATTATCTTTATCTTTCTTCCAAGCATGGCATTTTGTAATAATATTTGGGAAGTGGATGAACATTATCTTAAATACACTTTTTATGAGAATATAATAGATAAATCACAAGCATTTTTTAAAACAATTTTTACTAGAAATATGGAATATCAAATGAAAATAAAACTAGATAAGATTATATCTATCCAAGTCACTTATGAAGCAGTTCCAATGCTTTTTTATGGAACCAATGGTTATAATGTTATTTTTAAAGTATTGATGAAAGATGGCTCTTCTTTTTCTTTTCAACCAATCGTTACTAGAAAAAGAAAAGAGATTATCGATGCAATTGAATTTTTAAAAAGTAAAGGCGTTATCTTTAAAGATAAATATCATATTCTAGATCAATTAGATAAACAAGAAGCTTTATCTTATTATTTAGAAAAAATACATGGAGGTAAAAAATGATTTCTATAGCTTGTAATATACAAGAGTGTTATTTTGAAATCATCAAAAAACACTTTACCTCAAAAGATTTTTATTTAGAAAAATTCAATCCTGCATCTTATGATGATATCTACTTTATTGAAATAAATACCCTCAATGATTTAGATAAAATTCATCAAATCAATAGATATCCAGAAACTTTAATTTATATTATTGGTCCTAATGACTTTCATTTACTTAATGAATGTTTAACATTAGGTATTCATTTATATTTTGGAAAAGATGATTTAGAAAACAGTCTTCACTCTAAATCAGAAACTATTCATCAACAAATATTTACTAGATTTAAAACATATCATTATAAAAATAAACAAATGTCTTTTGAATTAAGACTTGCTCAAATTATGTATGTAGAATCCATGAATCATAAACTTGTAATTCATCATGATAATGGTGATTTTATTGAAAGAAAAAATTTATCTTTATTTATAAAAGAAATCAATTCTTCTGACTTTATTCAAATTCATAAATCATTTGTCGTAAATAAAAACTATATTCAAGAAATAAAAGCTAAAGAACTCATTTTAAAAAATTCTACTATTCTACCTATTGGTAGAAACTTCAAAGAAAGTATTTAAAAAGTAAAGATCGCCAATCATCTTTACTTTTTTCATTTAATTATTTCTATTTTCACGTAAATAATCTAAAAACTTTTGAATACTCTTTTCATTTCCCATTTGTGTCAATTGAAAATAATGTCTATTTGATAATTCTTTTGGCATACATTTTTTACCCGAATAATGATTTTTAAAAGCATGAATATTATCTAGACCAACACCTCTACCAAGCTTTTGGGCATTTTTATAACTTGCATCTTGTAAAAAAGGAGGGATAGGTACATTGGTTGTTTGCTTAGCATCTGCCATTGCCTGTGTGATTCCTCGAGATACCGTATCTGATTTAGGAGAACAACAAACATAAAGTGCTGCATGAGCTAAGATCTTAGCCGCTTCGGGCATTCCTATTCTTTCTACTGCCAAAAAGGCATTTGTAGCCACAACTAGAGCTTGTGAATTAGCAAGACCAATATCTTCACTTGCACATACACATATTCTTCTTGCAATATATTTGACATCTTCTCCAGCAATCAACATTCTTGCTAGATAATAAAGTGTTGCATCAGGATCGGTATGTTTCATCGATTCAATAAAGGCAGAAATAGTATCATAATGATTATCACCATTTTTATCATATCTTATGGCCTTTTTTTGAATACATTGTTCAGCTACTTCTAAAGTAATTGAAATTATCCCTTCTTTGTTTCTTTCAGTTGTAAGATAAGCAAGTTCTAAGGCGTTTAGAACACTTCTGGCATCTCCTCCTGCTTGATCTGCAAGGAAGCTTTTAGCATCTTCATCAATTATAATCTTTTCTTTACCTAAACCTTTTTCTTGATCTTTTAATGTACGATCAATTAATGTTATTAAATCATCTTTTTCTAAAGGTTTTAATTCAAAGATACGACATCTTGAAAGTAAAGCATTATTGACTTCAAAATAAGGATTTTCTGTTGTAGCTCCTATTAATATAACAATTCCATCTTCAACAAAAGGAAGCAAATAATCTTGTTGTGTTTTATTAAAGCGATGAATTTCATCAATAAATAAAATTGTTCCTTTTTGATAAGCATTTTGATTAAATTTAGCTTCTTCAATGATTTTTTCTAAATCCTTGATCCCTGCATTAGTTGCATTCAATTTATAAAAGTATGATTTTGTTGTATTAGCAATCACTCGAGCAATCGTTGTTTTCCCTACCCCTGGTGGTCCATATAAAATAATAGAACCTAAACGATCTGCCTTTATTGCACGATAAAGCAATTTATCTTTCCCTATGATATGAAGTTGGCCAACTATTTCATCGAGTTTCTCTGGTCTCATACGACTTGCTAGTGGGAGTTGTCTTGTATTTTCATTCATATCAAATAAATTCATTTTCTTATTCCTCTTTTATCTTTGTCATTAGTTTTTCAAATGATTTCGCATTTAATATTGTATTCGATATAAATTCACCTTTATAAAAATTAGCCCAATTATTAAAGATACAAGGAACATTTTTAGCCTTTTCTAATGTATCTATTTTAATAAAATTAATTATCAAATTATTTTCTTTAGCATAATTTGATAATTCTTTAACTCCATATTCAACATAAGGACATTCATAACTATAATAAACTGTAAAATCTTGTTGTTCTATTTTCATAGTTCTTGCCTGTTCATTAAAGCGTGGTATTTCATGATTATCAAATTGAAGTGCCATTAATTCATATTCACCAATTGTATCAACTACTTTAAAGCCATAATGTTCAAAGAATTTCTTTTCTCCAAGAAAAGGCTTCTTCTTTTTAGAAACAAGTGTACATACCCCACTTTTAGCTTTTTCTTTAGAATCGTTAATCACATATTCCAATAATTCATTAGCTATTCCTTTTCCTTTAAAACTTCCTGCCACCCATAAACAATAAATATATTCATAATTACTTCCACTAATAGGCACCCATGCTGTTTCTATAGACTCGTATTCAACAAACACTTTACCTCTAGCATCCAATTTTCTAAATACATGTCCATCTTTTATTTTATTTTTAATCCATTCTTTTTTTTGTGTGACACCTGCTTGATGTTTTTTATCTCCTATAGCGCAACAAATATGTTCTTTTTCAATATTTTCTAATGTCAAATTTATATACTGATTCATATTATTCAGTCCCTTCTAATGTTTTAATTCCATTTATTATAATTTCTAATGATAAATCAAAACTTTCTTTTATAGATACTGGATTACCAAAAGCATTGTTATTTACAAGCAAAGAAAATCCTTCTAAAAAACTGCGCAGTGTTCTTATGATATGATTGATATTTTCATCACTTATATTTACTGTTTTCATCACTTTAAAAATCATTTCAAATAATTTTCTGGTTGCATTTTCTTTTTCAATACTTTCATATTTGTTATACCAAAGCATCGCTGTAAAGATTCCTTTATTATTAATTGCATAATTATAAAATGCATAACACATGTTTTTTAATGCCTCGTATCCTGTCACTCCAACAGCTGCTTCTATCGTTAATGTTTCAATTTGTTTCCAGCCATAGAGCATTAATTGTTTTTTTATATCATCAAGGCTAGAAACATGATTATAGAGAGAAGGGGATTTTATCTTTAGCTCTTCAGCAATCATCTTTAATGATAAATTCTCTAACCCTGCTTTATTTGATAAATTTGCTGCTGTTTCAATAATTCGTTCTCGACTAATATTACTCATAGTATTTCTCCTAATTAATTATATTATTATTTTAACTAATCATATTAGTTTTATCAATTATTAAAAAAATGTATCCAAACCCTTTCAAGTTCAAATACATTTTTTATATTATCTAGCTTTCTTTCGATGATATAAATAGGAATAAATAATTGGTAAGATTCCTGGTACAAGAGCTAAAGTAAAAAGTATAAACATATCCATAAAAGGTAACAGCATAATAAGTAGGACCCCACCTAATACCATACATTTACCACTAAAGCGATGAGTATGATACCAATTATCTTGATCGTTTAAAGTCCAAGGAACACGTATTCCAACTGTATAATTAGGCTTTACAGTTGGAAGATAATTACCTAAAACAATATACAACGTTCCTAATAATAACCCTGTAATAAAGCCAATATTTTTAATAAAACCTAATGTATACCCATAAATACAATTACAAATAAATACTGAAACCAAAGGGCAAATCCACAAAACAATTGAATACATCTTGTCATTAATATTTTTGGATTTTGGATCTGTACTTACAGCAAAGATACAAAAAAGATGAATCACAAATATAATTAATGGTAAGACAAATACTGCAAATTCTTTTGATGAATAACCATCAGGTTGTCCATTAAAACCAAAATGTGTAGCAACATCTTTTGGTAATTGATTCCATATAAGCAAACCAATAACCATTGGAAGTAAAACAACAATAGAAGATAATATTACTTTATTTTTATTTCGTTTCATCATAATCATTCTCCTTTTAACTCACTCATCCATAACATAATTTCTTCTAATACCGTTGTATTAAGCTCATAATAAATAAATTTTCCCTCTCGCTCATCACGAATTAAACCTGCTTCTTTTAAAACAGAAAGATGTCTTGAGATTGCCGCTCCTGATACAGAAAAGTTTTTAACAATATCACCTGCAGACATTCTTGATTGCTTAAGCAAATTAAGTATTTCTCTTCTTGTTGGATCCGCCAAAGCATGAAGCGTATCTTGCATTGCCATATTCATCATCCTTTACATTTAACATTTAACTTAATTATTAAATGTATTATAACATACTAAAAAATAAATAAAAGACCATTTTTCTCATATATTCAAATTTTCTTTAATTTCAAAATTTAGAATTTCTATCGTGGTATATAGACTTAATATGTTTGAACATATTTTTTCATGAAAAAGTTTACCTTTCATTTAAAAATAAAAAGCATTTGAATTTATTCAAACACTTCCTCATAATTTGGAATTGAATCAACAGCATTTACTTTTAGTGCTTCTACTTTTATATCTTCTTTATCTGTTAAAACTCTGCTTCCTTCTTTTCCCATTGTAAAAAGAATGTGGGTATGAGGATATTTTTGTTTTAATGTTTGAATAATCTTTTCGTAATCTTCTTCATTACTTAATGCAGCTCCTTCTGTTTCATTAACAACAAACCAAGTTACTTTTTCAATAGGATAGTTTTTAACAGCTATATCATAAGGAGCTGCATTGAAAAAGCTTTTCATTTCTTTTTCATAACAACGCTCTATGATATAAGGAACATTATTTATTTCATTTTGTAATACAACAATATCACCCTTTGAAAAATGAGAAAGTACCTCATCGATATATTCAAAATCAATTTCTTTATTTGTTCCACCATATAAAAGAATATGATTTTGTCCACTTTGATCAACTTCAATAATTGCATGCCCTGTTGGTTTATTAGAAATCTTCATATAATCAATATGAACACCTTTATCTACTAAAGCATCTTTCAATAAGCCACTATCACTACCAATAATTCCCGCAAAATAAGTATCATTACCAGCAAATGCCATGGCAATCGCTTGATTAACGCCTTTTCCTCCACATTTAATATTATATTCAAGACATCCTTGAGTTTCTCCCGGTACCGTAAAATGATCTACTTTATATACATGATCCAAATTAGCAGATCCAAAACACAATACTTTCATAACTCCTCCATAATAAATCTTTATTCATTCACATTATAAACGGTATTCTCTTTTATTAAAAAAAAAGAAATATTTGAACATCAAGTTTAATTACTTCTAAATTCATAACATTCCGGAAAAGACGTTTGTTCTATATATGTATCTGCTTTTGACTCATAAACATCTTTCATTATTGCATATGGTAATTTATTCACCTTTTTATAAAGGGTACCTGTACTGATATTTAAAGCAAATATTCTTTTAGTTTCAGCCAAAACTTTTAATTTATCCTTTGGTAACTTTATAATATAAACATTTCCTAAATCACTATTATCTTCTTCTTGAAACTCCCTACATCCCTCATTTATCCATGTTCTTAAATCAAACCATTGTTCAGGTTTAGAAATTCCAATGGAACCTACATCTAAAAATCCACAAAAAGTTGCTCCTTTTTCCGCCTTTATAACAAGTTTGTAATCCCCATTATAAAACAGCAATTATCAAGATGTAAACAAACACATCACAATACTTTCATTAACTAAAACACCTTAAATTTAACTTAGCATTTCATATTCATTATCGACAATATTTTATATAATTACTTTGTTATCGTCCTCCCCTGAAAGGAGGTGGTGTAAGTTGTTCTCAGATTTAGTAATATCTGTCGTGGCATGTTTTTAGTTTATTACATATGCAAATGGTTGGACAAAAGATTTAAACGATAACCAGCCTAGTGCTAAGTACACTCTAAAATACTAGAAAAGGTAAGGAATGGCACTCCTTACCTTTTCGTTTGATGCAATTGTTCTCAGATTTGCAATTAGATTATAGCATCTAATATTTTAATGTGCAAGTTGATTTCAAAATCCAATTTGTTATACAAGGTACATAACGAAAATTCATTTCAGTTTTATATATTGTCAAGGAAGAAAAATTATAAAACTAATCTAGATCTTCACCATTTGTTTCAATTACTTTTTTATACCAATAGAACGATTTTTTTCGATATCTATTCATTGTCCCATGACCTTTATCGTCTAAATCCACATAAATGAATCCATATCTTTTTGACATTTGACAAGATGAAGCACTTAATAAATCAATGCAGCCCCATGTTGTATACCCCATTAATTCAACACCATCTATAATAACAGCATCCTTTAATGATTTAATATGTTCTCGATAATATTCAATATGTCTTTCATCATTAATTTCTTTGCCTTTGACATATACTTCATTTGTTCCTGTACCATTTTCAACAATAAATAATGGTTTTTGATAACGATCATAATACATATTCAATGTATTGCGTAACCCTATTGGATCATCTTGTCTTTTATATAAAATTTCACCTAAATATGGATTTTTTAAAGTAGCAAGAGGATTATTTTTTATCTCCTCATTTATTCTCTCGTCTCCACTAACAACATGAGTTGCATAATAAGAAAACGAAAGAAAATCAACCGTATTATTTTTAAGAATTTCTTTATCATCATCTTCAAAAGGAATAGTAATACCTTTTCTTTCTAATTCTCTTAATTTATACGAAGGATAATAACCTCTCGCCTGTACATCACAAAAAAAGAATGCATCCCTATTTTTTGTAATTGCTGCAAATATATCTTGTGGATGACAAGTATATGGATACCATGTGCCTCCCGCAAACATATTTCCAATTTTATTTGTTGGATCAATTTCGTGACCAATTTTTACCGCCCATGCACTCGCTACTAAAAGATGATGAGTTGCATTGTATAATTGTTGTTCTCTACTTTCATTTTGATCTATAATCACTCCCGCTGATAGATAAGGTAAAACTAGCGTACAATTGATTTCATTAAAAGTAAGCCAATAATGAACAACGCCTTTATATCTCTTAAATAAAACTGTTACATACTTTTTATAAAAATCAATCATTTTTCTATTTTTAAAACCACCGTATTCTTTCACCAAATAAAGTGGAAAGTCATAATGAGATAGTGTCACTAAAGGCTCGATATGATATTTTTTTAATTCTTTAAAAACATCATCATAAAATTGTAATCCTTTTTCATTCGGTCTTTCTTCATCCCCTCGAGGAAATATTCTTGACCATGAAATAGATAATCTTAAAACCTTAAATCCCATTTCCGCAAATAATGCAATATCTTCTTTATAACGATGATAGAAATCTATCCCATTTAAAACCGGATATTTTTCATCTTCTTTAAAAGATAAATCTTGTACATTTCCAAACATATATTGAAAACGATTTTTTCCATTTGGAACTACATCCATGTTAGCAAGACCTCTACCATCTTCATTATAGCCACCTTCTACTTGATTAGCAGCTATTGCTCCACCCCACAAAAAGTTTTTTGGCAAAGTCTCCATTTTATGCTTCCTCCTCAGCTAATTTTGTGGCTTCTTCTTTCTTGCATAAAGAATGATCATAAGCTACAAAGAATGGATACCAAATAGCTAATGTTAATGGAATCATCAATGCTACAAAAACTAATACTCTCCAGTCTAGACAATAAACAAATATACTTAAAAAAATAGGATACGTTCCACTAATCAATAAATAAGGAGCTGTCACTAAACCAAATGAACATGCTAACCAATAAAGAATAGCAACAATTAATCCATTGGCAATAAATGGAATCATTAATACAGGATTAAACATAATTGGAGCACCAAATAACGCTGGCTCTGAAATTCTAAAAATACTAGGTACAATTGTAGCTTTTCCAAAAGCTTTCAATTGTTGTGATTTTGCTTTCCAACAAGATAAAACACATAATCCAAATGTGTTTCCTGTTCCTCCCAAAAATCCAATACCTAATGTCATAAAAATAGGATGAAAAATCGGTGCTTGTCCTTTTGCAACTAATGCTGCATTAGCTGTAAAAGCTGCTGTTGTAATAGGAGCAGTAAGCGCCATTGTAACCATTTGCCCATGTACACCACAACACCATAATAACAGCATAAATGCACATAAGAATAATGATCCAGGAACAGAGTCAACGGCAGCAATAGGAGTTGCTAAAACTTTTTCAATAAGCGCTGGAATCGATACTCCTAAATAATTACTACTTAACAAACTTAAAATATAAAATATAGAAACATTGATAACCATAGGTACAATTGTTCTAAAAGAATTTGTTAATGCTGGTGGACAAATTTCTGGCAAACGAATTGTAATATTATGTATTTCACAGAATCTTGTAATTTCCACTGTTAATAAAGCCACAATAATAGCAGTGAATAGTCCTTGTGCACCTAAATATGTACAATTCATTAATAATGAAGTTGTTTCGTCTGCTAAAGCTAAATAATTAGCAGGTGCTGCAACTAATAGGAAAACAACAAGAGCTGTTAAACCACTAGTAATACCTTTCATTGAATATGACGTTGCTAAATTATCAGCAATAACAAAAGCAACTGCCATTGCTAGTAATCCCATTGACATATTATAAGGAACTAAAATTGTCATTTTATATTTTGTTGCAAAATTAAGCCACCCAGAAAAAATAGACCAAATTCCTCCTGATTCTACCATATCTGCAGTTACCGGTGGATTAGCAATAACCATAAATACCGCTCCAACAAAAATCAATGGCAATACTGTCATAAAACCTTTTTGCATTGCAGATAAATGTCTTTGTTCCCCTAATTTATCAGCAATTGGAGACATTTTATCTTCAACAAAGTGCATAAACTTATCCATTTATTTTTCCTCCTTTATCATTCTTTTTACTTCTTTTATAATATTTTCAACATTCCCCAAAGCATAATCTGAAGGATTAATAACGGCCGAAGGTCGATCAGTTACTGCTTTTTGAACATCTTTAATTTTATATCTCATTTGTGGTCCCACTAATAAGACATCATAATCTTTATAAACACTTAAATAATCATCAATTGGAATTGCTTTTACCTCTAAATCTTCGTTATTTTGTTTCGCCCATTGATTCATCTTATTCATTAAAATGCCTGTCGACAAACCATTAGCACACATTAATAATACTTTCATAAATCTTCCCTCTCTTTAAATTTGGTAGTGTCAAAGTAAATTGAACACTCGATCGATCTTTTATTTCTTTTTACTTAACAACTGTAGTATAAAATGTAACCGCTTCTTATTCAAATAACATATTTTGCCTATTTTATTTTATTTATACACTTTTTTTTAAATTTATACACTTTTTTCTTCATCCCTATTTATTTCTTACTTTAATTTATATTTCTATAAGCAATAAATTTTTATCTTTTTATTACTATTAAATATTTTTTATACACTTTATACACTAATAAATAAAAAAATAGCTTACTTTACAATAAGCTACTAAAATAAGTATTAAATTTCTTTGATAATCATAATCAAACTTGCAATATCAGAATCAGAAAATCGAATATGAAAAGGTTCTTCTATTATCTCTAATATATCATATAAATATTCATAAGTTTTTTTATGTGTCAAAATTATATTTTTATAATTAAATTTTTTAGGAATTGGAATATTATCAACCAAACTACAGATAACTCCACTAAGATGCATAATAATCCCTATCTTTTTATCATAGGACAATTTATACTGATGATCCAATTCCTGAATAAATTTTGGCAATACTTTTTTCAAGATATCAATATCAATATTAGGTGCTTGCTTCTCAATATTATTAAATATTAATGAATATTTTATTTTCTTTTTTATGACAATATCTTGATCAGAACTTGAAATTAATAAAGTTAATTTATCTAATGGCGTATTGAATAATTGAGTTATTGAAATAAATTTAACGCCATATAATTGAGGATCAAATGGTCCCATTGTGCATAAAATATTATATAACTTTTTTAATTCATTAATTTTAAACAGTAATTCTTTTTGATTGCTCATTGATAATGGAAAAATATCAATATCTTGTAATTCCAATGAATCTTCTAAATATTTTTTTATTTGAATAGCACCACCTTCGCCATTCATACATAAAGTGATAATAATATTTTTCTTTTTTTGGCGATAATAGTTTTCAACAATAGTAGGAAAATAATGTTGATAACTTTGTTCCAATCCAGACATAATATCATCTAAATTATCGTTACAACTCATCTTTTTTACAGTTTCCAAGGCAAGTATTGTGGAGGGGGCAGCAATAAAACGAATATCTATACCTGTTTCTTTAGATATTAATTTACCCATAGTTTTTACAGAACCCATATCATATATAAGTAATACACCCTTTCCTCTATTAATTTTCTCTATCAATGATTTCATTTCTTCATAAGCCACTTGCATTTTCTTTTCTAATAAAAGATCGTATGAATAAACACTATTATTATTTGACATTTGTTTAACAACACCAGCAAGAGAATTTGCAACGTTCTTTCCATGCATAGCAATCAGTAATACTGGTTTATTTTCAGTTTCTTTCAGTTGATTCAAAAGTAAAATTAAAACTACATTTATCGCCTCACCTAATGGAATGGATATTTTATATCTTTTCCCAATATTTTCTATTAATTTTAAACTTAATATATATTCTTTTTGATATTTATTTATTACCTGATTTAAATCAAAGTTTATATATTCATTTTGATTATTATTTATTATTTTTGTCAAATGAAGCGATAAAATAAGAAAGACATCTTGAGTAAATATTCTTTTTAATTTTTGTGATGAGTTATCTAAAAATTCTTTTACTATATCTATAATATCTTGTGAAACATATTTTCCAATGGTCAACTCATCTATTTTTTCTTTATCAATATATTGCCTATAATATGATATCAATTGTTCATATCTATTTTTCAATAAAAGAGAGGTATCAGTTTTTCGTGTGCCTTGTTTTTCAAGATGTTCATAAACAGTATAATTACTTTCTTTTATTTTTACTTTTTCAATAGTGTCTTTTGAATAATAATATAAAAAATCATGTGAAATAATTTTATTTAGTTCTATGTCCTTTTCTTTATAAAAAATAAATCCTTTTTTTACATAGATTGGAAAATCGTCAAGATAAACATAAACATTTGAATCATTATCTAAATTCTTCAAAAACGCATGTGAACATGCACTAGAAATATCATTTATAAGTTGTTTTATATTATTTTTACAATGATAAAGCAATAAACATTCTAAGGTTTCAGGTTCAACAACAAACGATTTATCGATTTTTCTTGCTTCATTTTTAAAACATTCTTGCACTATTTCTAGTCTTTCAACCAATCCTCTTTTATCTAAAGAAGGTAAATCAATTTTTATTGATATATTATCAAGAGCATTGCTTTTTAAATCATTTTCATTAAAGTAATCAGATGACAAAACAACCATAAAATTATTTTCTTTTATTGAACTCATTTCAATTAAATCATATATAATTGATTTATATTTTTCCGGTATTAAATGAACGTTATCAAAATAAATCATTCCGTTTTTTGCTTTATCTATAGTAGATTTTCTATAATCAACAAATATATTTTTAATCATAGTTTCATCATTCATAAAGTACTTACAATTTAACTTCACTAATTGCCCACTTTGACTAACAAGTCCTTTTTCTTTGCAAAATTCATATATTTTTTTAGCAAATAAACTCTTACCCGTACCACTTTCCCCTGTCAATAAAATAATAGGTTTTTTTCCAGGATATAAGAGCGTTGATTTAATATCTTGAATGGGCTTAGCGAGGCTTCCATTAACCCCTATAAGTTGATTAAAGATTAGATCATTTTCATCTAATTTATTATGTATTTTATAAAGCACAGGTCTCCCAGATATTTTTTCTAATTTGTTTTCTCTAACTAACTCATTCAAAATAGCAGATAAATTAGAACGTTGAATATTTAAATAACTTGCTAATTCTTTCGTTGAAAATAACATTTTAGAGGGATTATTTTGATTTTTTTGTGTAGATAGTTTATCGATATAAAAAAGAACTTCATATTTCTTTTTCATAAAATTTCTCCTTTTCTAAATATATTCATATTATAAAACAAAAAAATAAATATGCACACTTTTATAAAATCTATATTTTTTATACGCCTTTCAATTCTATAGGTACTTTAACTTTCGCATAACGTACTTTTTTACCACTTTCTTGAAAATAGTAATTTGGATAAGTTGCTGTTGCAATTCCACAAGATTTAATATTGTGTTTTTTCAAATAACTAAAAATATCTCTAAAAATTTCAGTATTTGGGTATTCCCAATCTTCATTAATAACAACCGTATTTAAACAATGTCTCCTTGGCATAACTTTTGCATCTTCTAAAAATTCTTGAGGAATTTGATTATAAATAATTTCTGGTATTACAAAAAACCACTCTGTTACACTTTGTGGAGAATCACATATATTTTCTACATTAGTTACTTGTGCTTGGTTAATAAACGGAAGATATTCAAATAATTTTGCATAATATCTTGGATTATCTTTAGTAAAACATATTTCTGATTGAGAAATTTTTGCATATGGCAATAAATAGCATTTAGGTTCAACAGTAATCCAATAGTTTCCAATATTATAAAAGTCTATTTCTGACTCCATTTTTAAAGTTGTTAAATAATTAATAAGATTTTTAGTTTCTTTTACTTCTAGCTCTAGTTCATCAATTTTTTTATTTAAAATATCTGTTATTTTAGAAACTGGTATACCTTCAACATATTCTACCGATTCTTTCATAGAATAGCCAATTTTTCGATTATATATACAAATCAATAATGAAATAATATCTCTATTGTCTAGATCACGATAATTATTTTTACTTGTTCTTTTTGGAGTAATAACTCCTTCTTTTTCATAATAACGTATTGTATCTGTAGAGATTCCCAACAATTTAGCTGCATCACTAATTTTCATAATCTAAACTCCTTAACATTTAAGTTACTCCTATGTTTTATTGATATAGAATTATATCATACAAGATTTATTTCTGCAATTTCATGTATATTTAGAAGCAATCATACCTAAATTAGATAAATAAAACCTTCCTTGACTATAGAGTTACTCCATAAATTATAATTTATATATAATCAAATTTGGAGGTAGAAAAATGAAAAATCGTATTGTATTAATTACTGGTGGAGCAAGCGGAATAGGAAAAGCTATGGTTCGCATGTTTGCTGATAGAGGTTGTCAAGTTATTATTTTTGATGTTCAAGACGATAAAGGAGAAGTTTTGGCAAAAGAATTATGTGATCAAAGAAAAAAAGTTGTTTATAAACATGTTAATTTATTTGATATTGATGAAATCAAAAGTGCCTATATATGGATAAAAGAACAATTTGGAAAACTAGATTACGCTATGAATAATGCAGGATTTGGTATTCCAGCAAAACCACTTGATGAATGTACTAGTGAAGAAGTCAATAAAGTAATTGGAATTTGCTTAATAGCTGTTACAAACTGTATGATTGAAGAAATAAAAATAATGAAAGAAAATGGTTTTGGACGTATTGTCAACACTGCATCAGGTGCTGGACTATTAGGGGTCAAAGGAAATTCAATCTATTGTGCAGCAAAACATGGTGTTGTGGGTATCACAAAAGCAGCTGCACTTGATTACGCAACATCTAATATTACTATTAATGCTATTGCCCCAGGTACTATTGAAACTGAATTAGTAAATTCACTTAAAGAAATTGCGCCTGAAGCTTATAAACAAGCAGAAGAATCAAACCCAGCTGGTCATTTAGGAAAACCAGAAGATATTGCTAATGCAGCACTATTCTTATGTGAAGATACATCATCCTTTATAAATGGTGTTATACTTCCTGTTGATAGCGGTTGTGTAGCCGGAAAATAATAATATAGTTCTAATAAAAAAAATTCTAACAATTGTATTGTAAACCATATTATATTTATAAATGACTATTTTCCTACAATAGCTAACTCTTAAAAATAGAAAAGGTAAGGCGTACCATTCCTTACCTTTTCGTTTTGATGTTAATTGCATTCCAATTTGCAATTAGATTATAGCATCTAATATTTTAATGTGCAAGTTGATTTCAAAATCCAATTTGTTGCATATTTGATAACTTTGTTACATAATAGTCGAATTGTCAAAACAATGCAAAATAACTTATTACACATTATATTTTTTCTTTACCTAAAAACAAATCAATAGCATTTATATGATGAACACCTTCTTGTTGATCACGAAATCTATCTAATGAAACAATATAGCGAGGATAACCATCCCTTATTTTTCTAAATGGTCTGTACTCTCTCTCCTTAATCCGTTCTGTGGCTTTTATATCCTCACCTTGCATGGTATAAGTAACTTGAATATATGCGTAATCACCACTCGTATTCCGTGTAATAAAATCACATTCCAATTTACCTATTTTACCAATGCTAATTTGATAATCTTGGCTCGCTAAATATAAATAAACCATATTTTCAAGTGAAGGTCCATAACTCAATCTATTATCCGTATTCATAGCAAAATATATAGCCAAATCTGATAAATAATATTTTTGTTCTCTTCTTAAAGATTTTTTACTTTTAAGATCAAAGCGATTACACTCATATATTATTTTTGCTTTTTTTAAATCTTCGATATAACCTCTAACTGTTGTTGCCTTTGTTTTATATCCTTCCTTTTCCAAACATTCAAGCAGATTACTTAGCGAAAATGGTGCTGAATAATTATTTAAAAGAAAAGATTGTACTCTTTCATATACTGGAACATTTGAAATTCTTTTTCTTGTTTTAACATCTTTTTCAAAAATTTCAGATATAATTCCTCTAGTGTATGTTTGCCTTGCTTGAATATCATCAAACTCTATAGTTTTTGGAAAGCCTCCATTTAAAATATATTCTTCAAACTCAACATATATATCTTGATCTATTTTCTTTTTAAAGAATCGTTTCATTTCTAAATACTCTGAAAAATCTAGTGTAAAAGTTTCAAAGTTTAGATACCTACCTGTAAGTTTTGTTGAAATTTCATCACTTAGTAAATAAGAATTTGAACCAGTAAGGAATATTGAATATCCTTCTTCAGCATATGCATGAATTACACTTTCAAACCCAAAAACATTTTGCACTTCATCTATAAATAAATAATAATTTTCATCATCACCTAGCATAGATTCTATTTTTGTTTCGAGTTCTTCAGAAGTTTTTATATTTTTGTACCCTCTTCTATCTAAAGGAATATAAATAATTTGTGTTTTTGGGATTCCTCTATCAATCAACTCATTCATAATAGCTTTTAAAATAAATGATTTTCCACACCTTCTAATGCCGGTAATTACTTTTATAATATCCGAATCATAAAACGGACGGATTTTTTTTAAATACTTTTCTCTTGGATACACATTATTAAACATGATTTTTCCTCCAATCTTTACCACTATCATAGCATAAATCCTAAATTCATGGTACTATTTTATAAATTTTGTTATTTAAGGTACCGTGAGAAGCACTTTTATTATCATAGAGTATATTGATATAATGAAGCATTTTCACACGTTATCATTTATTATACCTACACAAATATAAATTTCTTTCAAATTTACATTCTACTATATTCCAATATTTCAACCAACATCTAGGTAATTCTATTTTCTACCCATTGTAATAATATTATTGATTTCTTATGATAATACAAAGTTTCAAATTTAACCATTCTTTACTATATTCATTATTGTCAGTATATCCTTATTTTAAAAAAAAGAAGTATTCAAACTTCTTACAAAGTTAAAATACTTCTTTAGATATCTCATAAAAGTTATTACTAACATTTTGAGAATTACAAAACACGATAAATTAAGGGAGATAGCGTAATTTTGTTGCATATAAGTTGCATTGTCAAAACGCTTTAAAACTTTATTAACAAACCTAAAAATATATTATTAATTTTTTATGTTTTCAGGGAAGAACAACATCACTAATTAATCTATACAAAAAAATAAATATATTGTATATGTATATTTTAAATTTAACTTAGCATTTCATATTCATTATCGACAATATTTGATATAATTACTTTGTTATCGTCCTCCCCTGAAAGGAGGTGATACAATGATTTCTAACTTAATAATATCTGTCGTGGCAGGTGTATTAGTATACTACATATGCAAATGGTTGGACAAGATATTCAAACGATAACGAGCCTAGTGCTAAGAACACTCTAAAATTTCAAAAAAGGTAAGAATCTGACACATTCTTACCTTTTTGCATTGATACAATGATCTCTAACTTGCAATTAGATTATAGCATTTAGTATTTTAATATGCAAGTTGTTTTCAAAATCCAATTTGTTGCATAATTGAGAATATTTATTACACACCGAAGAAAATAAACAATTCAAATATAGAAATTACTATGATAGCTATTTTCTCCCATTAATGGTACAACTTGGATTTGATCAAACACCTCATTGTTGTAGACATACCTGTATTTCATTATTAGCTGAAGCGAAAGTATCTCCTACATATCAAAAAATGATTGTTGGACATAAAGGAGCAATGAGCTTGACCGAAAAAGTTTATACGCATATTGATATTAATTTGTTGATTGATGCAGTTAATAGTATTTACTATCCAGAAAGTATAAAAAATAAGTAATATGAATATAATGTATAAGTCAATATTAATAATTGACTTGTACACTTAATTGTGTATAATTTATTTGAAGGTAGAAATTACCGAACAGTACGGCTCCTACCGCCACAAGTGTAGGGCGTTAAAGTGTGGAAGGATGCAAATCCTTCCTTTTATTTTACAAAAAGGGAATGTGATTAAAGTGAAATTTTATACTATAGATATAGATTATATTAAATACTTATATTCTTATGATTCTGAAGTTTATTTGAATAAGCAACGTCATGATTATGAAAATAAACCCTATGTAGGAATCATTATATACAATAACTCAATTCCTTATTTTGTTCCTTTAACCTCCGCAAAACCAAAACATTTAAAATTGAAAAATAATGGTGCTGATTACTTGGTTATTTACGAAAACATAAACAAAACAGAAGTACATAAATTAGATATTATTAAAGATATAGGCAATGGCGAAATCAAAAAACTATTATCTGTTATTGATTTAAAAAAAGCAATTCCTGTTGCAAATAACTGTTATCATGAAATTGATATACGTAACCATAAAGATCGAGACTTACTTGCAAAAGAGTATGAATTTTGCAAAAGAAAGAAAAAAACAATTTTTGATAAAACCATAAGTATTATCAATTATCAAAAGAAAACAAACATAATTAAATTTGCTTATTGCAATTTTAATTTATTAGAAGAAAAAATGAACGAATGGAATGACACTCATTAGGTCATTCCATTTTTATTTGTTGCATATTTGAGAATATGAGGTGATAACTTTGTTGCATACGTATTGCATATAAGTTGCATACCGTTTTTATTTTATAAAAAATGAAAAAAACCCAAATCGAGTTTTTCCCATAAATATAAGGGTTTTGCCGATTTGAGTTTCTTTGAATTTCTCTGAATAAACGTATAAATTAACGTTTTGAGAATTGTGGAGCACGACGTGCTTTTTTAAGACCATATTTTTTACGTTCTTTAACACGTGAATCACGAGTTAAGAATCCTGCAGCTTTTAATGTTGGTCTATAATCGTCACCAGCTTGTAATAAAGCTCTAGCAACACCATGACGGATTGCACCAGCTTGTCCTGAGTACCCTCCACCATAAACATTAACAGTTACATCAAATTTGTCTTTAGTGTTTGTTAATTCTAATGGTTGATTAACGATCATGTTTAATACGTCTGATGCTAAATATTCTCTAGCTTCTTTTCCATTAATAACGAAGTTTCCTGTACCTGGTGTTAAGATAACACGTGCTACAGAAGATTTTCTTCTACCTGTTCCTCTATATTGTACGTTTGCCATTATCTTTCACCTTACCCTTTCACTTTCATTTCTACTGGATTTTGTGCTGCATGAGGATGTTTATCACCAGCATAAACAAATAATTTCATTCCTTGTTTTCTACCTAAAGTGTTATGTGGTAACATACCTTTAACTGCTGCTTCAACAAATCCTGTTGGATTTTGTTCTAAGAATTGTTTAGCTGTCTTAACTTTAAGACCACCTAACCATCCTGAGTGACGGTAATATTTAGTGTTTTCTAATTTTTTACCAGTCATAACTACTTTGTCAGCATTGATAATGATTACATAATCACCAGTATCAACATGTGGTGTGTAAGTAGGTTTATTTTTCCCTCTTAACACTGTAGCAACTTCTGAAGCTAAACGACCTAATGTTTGTCCAGCTGCGTCAACTACATACCATTTTCTTTCGATTGTGGCAGCATTTGCCATTGTTGTTTGTCTCATCTTTTTCTTTTCTCCTTTGTTTATCCTTACCGGGGACTTTAAAAGGTTTTTGCCTATGAAACCTTTTTAATTATATGAAATCACAATATCAATGTCAACAAAATAATGCGACAAAATCGAATATTTTTTATTCCCTGTATTGTAAAATGAAACTGGAATTAAGGAATTGATAACAAGGGGCATGCCCCTTGTTATCAATTCGCGCCTGTGACATGCCCCTCATGTTTATTTTCTATATGAAAATTGTCCATAGAAATCGTATTATATTGTTACCACACTTTATAAGGAGATCTCTATGAACACTATTAATATATCACAAAAAACAAAAAATAAACATCTCGATTTTTTTCATTATGAGTATATCATCAATTCCTTGATTATGTTTAACGCTTCTTATTCTGGTAAGCGCAACATCGGTAAAACTCAATTTATTAAAAATCTTGCTTTGGATGTTGGTACTTCGGTTTCTAATATCTATTCAATTATCAAAGATGCTACGGTCTCTATTAGAGATACTCATCTCAATAAGCATTTTGAACTATCTGCCTTGGCTGCTTTTCAAAAAAGATCCAAGAATCATAAGATTCCTAACAATTCTAAATTTGATAAAGCTACTGATTTTATTTCTCTTGTTGAAAACGAAATCAAATCTAACAAGCTTTCCTCTATTGATGAAACCATCAATTATTTGATTATTCATCAAAGGGATAAAATTAATGATATGGAAACTGTTTCCACTAAAACCTTTTATAACTATGTTCATCAGGGTAAAACCTCTATTAAACCTATCGATCTTCCTCGCATGGTCAGAAGAAAAACAAAGAAGAACTGGAAGACATATATTCCTAAAAGACAAAAAGGGGTTTCTATTACTGAAAGGCCTGAATCTGTCGATTCCAGAGAAGCGTTTGGTCATTGGGAGGGCGATTTGGTTACTGGTCCTAGAGATGGTCAAAATGGTGCTTATCTTACTTTGTTGGAAAGAAAAACTCGATTTTACTATATGATCCCTATTTCTTCCAAATCTTCTAAAAAAGTATATATGCAAATCAACAAGCTTCACAAGTTTTACGGTGATAGCTTTAAAGATATTTTCAAATCCATCACTTTTGATAACGGTAGTGAATTTTCTAGATGGAAGGATATGGAAGTAAAACCTAATACAAAAGAAAAGAGAACCAAGATTTATTTTGGCAGACCCTATCATTCTTGTGACAGGGCCTCAAATGAAAACTGTAATGGACTTATCAGATATTTTATACAGAAAGGTACTGACATCAACACAATAGATAAAAAGACAAGTATTGATATAAATAACAAAATCAATCAAAAGAAAAGGAAGATACTTGGATATCTTCCTGCTGAAAAATTATTTCTAGATGAATTAGCTAAACTTAATGTAACTGAAAATACGATTTTCTATAAAAATTAGTTCCTATTTTCTCTTATTTCCAGTTTCTGCTTGCAATTCGGGATATTTTTTATTCTAAAACTATCTTGGATCTACAGGTATAATACACGCTGCAACAACATAGGCAAGAAGTCCTGTTCCTGCATATAAACAAAGCAAACCACAAGCAAGTCTTACAAGTGTTGGATCTACATCAAAATATTCTCCAAGTCCTCCGCATACCCCTGCTAATACCTTATCTTTAGTTGAACGATATAACTTTTTATTCATTATTATTCCCCCTTAAAATGAATTGTGACATTTCCCATATCTGTATCGATATCAATATTTTTATTTCCTATTACTTGACTTGCATCACTTATATGAATAGAACTCATACTTCCATCTTTTGTCACTTTATATTGATCTCTTGTATCTGTCATCACTAAAGATACATTTCCCATATCATTTTCTAAATCTAAGTTATACGTATCTAAATTTGAAATCTCAAGATTCCCCATATCATTAGAAATATCAGTATTTCCTTTAACAAGTAAATGTTTGATTGTTACTTTACTTGTATCACTTTCCATTTCTAATTGATTGCATTGTAAATCTTCAATTGTAATCTTTGAGGCATCAATATCTAAATCAATGTGATTAAATTGAATATTTCTTGGAATATATAAAGTAAGGTTACTTGTTTCTTTTTTACGAGTAACACCCGTAAAAGAAATATCTGCAACTTGTCCATTATATTTAAAATCATAATCTTTATTAACATGACTTCCTTCTACTTTAATTGTATTTCCATCATAATAAACGATTTTACCATTTAATGCTGATAATTCTAAATCAAGGTTACAATGAGCATCAACACCTAATTCCAAATTAACATCTTTTGCTTTACCAAAAGATTTAAATTTAACATAATTCGTTACTTTTTGTGCTTCACCAGGTAATTGATCTAAGCCATTCATCAAAACACCACCAACGCATAAAGCAAGACCAAGAATTAATGTTACAAGTGCAATACATTTATAAATTTTCATATTAACCCACCACCTTATTATAAATATCTTTACCTAAATCAATGAGTGCTCTAAATGCTTGGGGTAAATATTTAAAAATACTGACTGTCATTAAAGAAGTTAAATAACTTAAAGAAAATAATAATAAACCAACACCTAAACAAATAAGACCACCAGCAATTAAACCATCCATAAACATTTTAATAGCAACAACAACTAAAGCAACTAAAGCACATAACAATCCAAATGTACCAAATATACCGATACATACAATTGAAAGAAATAAACCAAACGCTGCTACTACTAAACCACCAACACCACCAATTGTTGGTAAAATAAGTAAAACTAATAAAACAACAATGATTCCTCTTAATATACGTGTATTTCTTTCATTATAATGATGAATTACTTCTTCATTTTCTTGCTCATTTATATCAAGTCCCTCTTTAATTGTTTGTGCAACTTTTTCAGGTGTTCCTAATTCATCTATAACTTCTTGTTCATGTTCACTTCCTGCATCTTCAAAGTAATCACGATAATAATTAAGTGCTTCATCTCTTTCTATTGAATCTATATCTTGTAATAATTTTTCCAATTCATCTAAAAATTGTTCCTTATTCATTATTATCCCCTCCTTTTAATAATGAATTAATTTTTTCTGTATAACTTATCCATTCATTTCTATACATCTCTAATTTATTCTTTCCATTATCTGTAATTCTATAATATCTTCGATTTCTACCATCAATTTGTTTATCATATGTCTCTAAACAATCATCTTTTTGTAATCTTCTAAGGACAGGATAGAGTGTCGATTCTGAAACATCGATTCCTTTTCTCACATCTTGTGTAATTTTATAACCATAGGTTCCTTCTTCTTTTTTAGCGACAACACTTAAAACAATGGCGTCTAACAAAGCAGCCCCTGTATTAAATATCATATTTGTCCTCCTATTCTTTTTACAATAATATTATATAACGTATAGTATTATATTACAACAAATTTGTTGATAAAAAAATAATGTGCTCAGCACATTATTCAAAAAATTCTAAAGTTAATTTTAAAACTTGTTTAATATCAGATAGTTTATCAAAATTATGATTGCCATCTTCTATCGAAACAAACTTTGTTCCTTTATGAAATAGTTTCATGTATTTGTTACTGATTTCATAAGGAACTGTTGTATCTTTTGTTCCATGAATCACAAGTAAATCATTTTGATAAGTATCTAATTCTTGATAAAAATCTCTTTTTAAAATATCTTCTACAAAATCATCTGATATTTCATACCCACCATGATCATAAGTTTTCGCTCTTTCAACTTGTCCTGTTAAATAATGAAGCGCATCTGGTAAATTGAAAGCAGGTGCCCATAAGACCATTTTTTTAATTACATCTGGATAAAGCTTAGCAAGTTCACTAGCAATAGCGCCACCCATTGAATGACCTAAAACATAGATTTCAGTACAATTTTCCATTTTTAAACATTCTTCTAAAATCACTCTTGCACAAGAAAGTTCATCTTGAAAAGTCATATCGACAAAATTACCATCACTTTCTCCACTTCCTAAAAAGTCAAAACGAAATGATGCTATTCCTTTTGATTCTAACATACGGGATAATTGAACATAAGAAAACTTTGTTCCTGTTTTTTGTCCCGTAAAGCCATGAAAAATCAAACAAACCGGATGTTTATCTTGATTAGGTTTATGAAAAAAACCTCTAAGCGTTCCTTTTGGTGTTGGTATTTCACAATAATGTTGCATTTTAAATACCCTCATGTGCTTTCTTGATTCTTCGAATGCCACCCATTGTGACATATTGTTTTGTAATATCGATGATATTTTCTTTTTTAAAATCTCCACCAATAAATAAACATGTATCCATAATTTCATTTGTTACAATTGTAAGCATTTCATCAGATAATTCCTCTGGTATTTCATTTCTTACAATTTCTTTACATTCATCTATATATTCAGTTTTATCAATTTCTGTAATACCTTCCATATTAATACCTCCATGTATTTTTCATTATAACAAATAATATGTCTAAATGATGAATTTATCAAAAAAAAGACCAAATTGTTCCATTACAACAATTCTAATTAATCTTTCCATATAATGAAAATAAGAACACTCCATACTCCGTTGATACTATGATTATAGCGTGTTAGTAGAGAAATAAAGAAAGGTAAAAAATGACTAAAAAGAAGAAATATATTTATATTAATTTAAAAAATACCAGGGAGGATAAAGATTTAAAACAAAAAGACATAGCTAAATTGATCCATGTATCCCCGCGTACATACTCTCACTATGAGAATAACGAAAGAGAAATGTCCCTCGATACTTGGAAATTACTTTCTAAACTTTTAGAAAAAAGTATTGATTATCTAAGTATTATTGAAGAAAAAAAGAAAGATAAGGAGTAAAATCTCCTTATCCCTTATTCATAATCACAAGTATAACCTTTATGATCTAATTCTAATTTAATAACTTCCCAATCATTTAATAATGATCCAAGTTCTTCTTTTAAGCGAACAACACCCATTTTATCTTCTTCACGAATAACTGCCATTAAAGTAGGTCCTGCCCCTGATAAATAACATCCTAAAACATTTTCATCGTTTTCTAAAACATTCATAATTTCATCATAATTATGAATCAACTTACCACGATAAGGTTGATGTAAACGATCTTTAAATCCTAATTTTAAACCATCATCATAACCATTAATCAAAGAAGCAACGACAAGAGCTAAATGGGAAACATTTTTGATTGCATCTTGACGATCTAATGTTTGTGGTAACACTTTACGTGATTCTTCAGTAGATAAAGTAAATGGTGGAATTAAAGCTACAAAACGATATTCATGTTTTACAGGAACATTTAATGTAAGTACTTGTTCTTCTTCCATGACCGAAACTGTTAAACCACCAAAAATAGCTGGTGCAACGTTGTCTGGATGTCCTTCAATCTTGGTCGCAAGTTCAAGAATTTCTTGTCGATCATCTGTTTTGTCTTTAAAAGCAAATGCTCCAACGATTCCTGCCACAATACATGTTGAACTACTTCCAAGACCTCTTGTATAAGGAACTTGACTTTCACAATGAATATTGACACCTTTAAAATCTAAACCACAGCTTTGAGCTGCTTGGCTAAAAGCTTGGTATGTTAAGTTTTCTTCATTACAAAATTGTGTTGGACAACCTGTAATATTTAATCCGCCTTCATTTAATTCAAAAGTAAAGGTATTATATAAAGTTAACGCTAATCCAGCAACGTCAAATCCTGGTCCTAAATTGGCACTTGTTGCTGGTACTTTGACTTTGACTTTCATTCTTTAAAGTCCTTCCATTTCTGATTTAATAAAATTAATAATTTCTGTTTTATCAATATGTGTTTTATGTAGCACTTCTCTATCCTTAATTCCAACTAATGGTTTAGGTACTGCTACACCTGTTTTTTCATTTAATTTTTCAATTGCATCATAAACATCTAATTCTTCATTGAATAATGCTTTATAAACAGATTCAGGGAATTTATATGGTGAAGCTGTTGAAAGTAAGATTGTTTTAGTTTGATCTCCAGTTTCCTTTTGATATTGTTTTAATACACCATAACCACACGCTGTATGTGTATCTAAAACATAACCATTATCTTCATAACAATCTTTAATTGTTTTTAAAACTTCTTCTTCATTTAAATATCCTGCTTTAAATTGATCTTGAATACGTGCAAATGTTTCATCATCAACTTCATAAATACCATCTGCTTTTAATTTTTCCATGTATTCTTTAACCTTATCACCATCTTTTCCAGACATATACCATACAAGTCTTTCTAAGTTACTTGATACTAAAATATCCATTGCTGGTGCATTTGTTTTAAAGAATTCCCTATTAGCATCATATTTACCTGTTGTAAAGAAATCAGTTAAAATATTATTCTTATTAGATGCGGTAATAAATTTATTAACAGGAAGACCCATATTTTTCGCAAACCATCCTGCCAAACAGTTTCCAAAGTTTCCACTAGGTATACAGAAGTTTACTTGATCTCCCATTTCAATTTCTTTATTTCTTACAAGTTCAAAATAACTATGGAAATAATAAACGATTTGTGGAATCAAACGTCCTACATTAATTGAGTTAGCTGAAGATAAGAAAACATGATGTTGATCACTTACTTCTTTTAACATTTTATCTCCAAACGCTACTTTTACAGCACTTTGAGCATCATCAAAGTTACCATGAATTCCAACAACTTTAACATTTTTTCCTTCTTGAGAAACCATTTGTTGTTGTTGAATCGCACTTACTCCATCTAATGGATAAAATACTTTAATACATGTTCCTTCAACATCTTTAAATCCTTCTAAAGCAGCTTTACCAGTATCACCACTTGTTGCTGCTAAAATCATGACTTCACGATCTTCTTTTAATTGTTTTAAAGATATAGTCATTAAATGTGGTAATAAAGATAATGCCATATCTTTAAAAGCAGCTGTTTGTCCATGGAATAACTCAGCTACATAAACATCTCCTGCTTTTTTTACAGGAACAACAATTTCTGGAAATAAACCTTTTCCATATGCATTTAAACATGCTTGATGGATAAGTTCTTTACCATCTTCAGGAACAAAAGTTGAAATCACCTCTGTTGCTAAATCTACATAATTTAATTGAACTAATTTATTTAAATCTAATTTTTGAAAATCAAAATTAGGCACTAACAATCCCCCATCATCACCAATTCCTTGTACAATTGCTTGATAGAAATTGATTTGATCTTGATGATTACGCGTACTTACATATGTCTTATTCATCGCTATATCCTCCAATAATTGAATTTATTATATTGAATATTGTATACAAAGTCAACAATCCAAGATTTTATTATTAATATAATATAAGGAAAGAAACTATGAGAAAAAATTGACTACTGTATACAATCATGCTATTATATCAAAAAAGTAAAGAAAGCGAGGCTTAACTATGATAACCATTAAAACTATTATTGATGCATTTAAAAAATAAAGCTCAAGAATAATGGTTTGTTTATGTTAAGTTTTCAATAGACCATTTGGTCTATTTTTATTATAAGGGGGACTATCATGAAAATAGGTGTTATTGGACTTGGTACTGTAGGATATGGGGTCATTGAAATTCTTACAAATGAAAAAACACGTTTAGAAAAAGAAATGAAACAAGAAATTGTTGTTAAATACGGGTGTGGTCTTGAAGAAGTAGACTTACCTAAGGAAATTATTTATACAAAAGATTATCATGATGTTATTAATGATGAGGAAATTGATGTCGTGGTTGAACTTATTGGGGGAACAACAATTGCGAAAAACATTATCTTAGAAGCATTAAATAACAAAAAACATGTAGTTACAGCCAATAAAGCTTTATTAGCTCATTATGGAAAAGAAATTTTCCAAACTGCTAAAGCAAATGATGTACATATTTTCTATGAAGCTTCTGTAGGGGGAGGTATTCCTGTTCTAGCAAGTCAAAAAGAAAGTTTGATTGCAAATAACACTAAAGAAATTGTTGGTATTTTAAATGGAACAACAAACTTTATTTTAACTTTAATGGAAAATGAAAATCTTGATTTTGATGAAGCCTTATCAATTGCAGATGGTTTAGGATATGTTGAAGCTAATCCTGCTTTAGACTTAGATGGAATTGATGCTGCTCATAAAATTTGTATCTTAGCACAAAATGGTTATCAAAAATTTGTTGATTTTGATCAAATTCAAGCAAGTGGTATTCGTAATGTGACAAAGCTTGATATGGACTATGCTAAAAAATTAGGATATCGTTTTAAAATGATTGCCCAAGCAAAACCAGTAAAAGATGGTTTAGGAATTGATGTTTCAGCTACACTTGTGAATTTAAATGAACTTGTCGCTAATGTTATGGATTCTTACAACGTTGTTGAAATCGATAACGATTATGTTAATAACATCATCTATTATGGTCGTGGTGCTGGACGTTATGTCACTGCTTCAGCTGTTGTCAGTGATATCATGAAAACACACCAAGTAGAAAGATGGTCACATGATTATGAAGATTGTAAACATGTTTACCCTATTTCTTCTTCACGCTATTATGTAAGAGCATCTAAACCTGTAGATATTCCTTATGAAACATACTATAGTGAAAAAGATGATCATATTTATATAACAGAAGAAATTGAATTAGCTGATTTAAAAAATAAATTAAATGATGAAAATGCTGTTATTTTCAAAGTAAGAGGATAAGGAGATTATAAAAATGAAAAAATTTAAAATTGCTATTGTAGGTGCTACTGGTGCCGTTGGTCGTGAAATGTTAAGATGTGTTTTCCAATTTAACTTTCCTTTTGAAAGTATTAAATTATTAGCTTCTGCAAGAAGTGCTGGAAAAGAAATCGAATTTGAAGGACATAAATTTGTTGTTGAAGAATTAACTGAAAACAGTTTTGAAGGTGTTGAAGTTGCTTTCTGGTCTGCTGGTGGAAGCATTTCAGAAAAATATATGAAATATGCCGTAGAAGCTGGATGTGTCAATATTGATAATACTTCACATTTTAGAATGGATCCTAATGTTCCTTTAGTTGTACCTGAAGTAAATGGTGAAGCATTAAAAAATCATCATGGAATTATTTCTTGTCCAAACTGTACAACAATTATGATGTGTAGTGCATTAACAAGATTAAATGATGAATTTGATATTGAAAGAATCGTTGTTTCTACTTACCAAGCTGTATCTGGTGCTGGTGTTGCTGGTATGGAAGAGCTTTATCGTCAAAGCCAAGAAGTTTTAGATGGTAAAGAACCTGTTGCTAAAACATTACCTTGTGCTGGAGATAAAAAACATTTTCCAATTGCTTTCAACTGTATTCCTCAAGTTGATAAATTTGATTTATCAAATGGATATAGTAAAGAAGAAATGAAAATGGTTAATGAAACTAAAAAAATCTTCAATAAAGATATTGAAGTCAATGCGACTTGTGTACGTGTTCCTGTTTTACGTGGACATAGTGAATCAATCTATATTGAAACTAAAAAAACAATCGATATGGATAAAGTCTTTGAATTATTAGGAAATAGTACAGGTATCGATTTATGTGATGATTTAGCTAACCAAGTATATCCAATGCCAACAAGCTTTATTGGTGATGAATTAACTCACGTTGGACGCGTTAGAAAAGATTTATATAAAGATAACGCTTTAAGTTTATGGATTACAGGTGACCAATTAATGAAAGGTGCTGCTTATAACTCTGTAGACATCGGATTAAAAATGATTGAATTAGGTTTATTAAAATAAAAGGCAATGACCTCCAATGGAGGTCATTTTTATTGTTCAATTGTTTTAATGACTTTTGCTGGAACACCTGCAATCAGGCTATTTTCTGGCATATTTTTAGTCACCACTGCTCCTGCTGCAATCACACACCCCGCACCAATGGTAACTCCTGGCATCACAGAAACATTGGCTCCAAACCAACAATTATTCCCTACTTTAATTGGTAAAGCTTTTTCTAGTCCTTGATTTCTTCTTGTATAATTCAATGGATGATTCGCTGTATAAAACCCACAAGAAGGACCAATAAAAACATGATCACCTATTTCAATGGATGCCCCATCCATAAAATAGTTATTAATGTTCACAAAAACATTCTTTCCTAATTTTATATTTTTTCCATAATCCGCTGTAAAAGGACTTAACAAAACAAGATTCTCTGGAAAATATCCTAAAATCTTTTCAATTATTTCATTTCTTTTTTCACCACTTGGTTTTAGTTGATTTAATTCAAAGCATAAATCCTGACAAACTAATCTTTGATCTATGAGTTCTTGATCATTATTCGCATCATACCATAAACCTGCTTCCATCTTTTCTTTTTCAGTCATATTCAACACTCCTTTTTCAACTATTATATCTTTTAAATAAAATACCTCAACAAAAAATATAAAATTTACCACATGCTTTTCATCGTCAGGAACAAATGCTTTTTCCATATCATATTTTTGAGACAACTTGTTATAACATTCTTTACAAATTTATGGTGCTACAATAGCTTCTCTAATTTCACTAGGAATTTCCCGACGCCCAAGCACAACTTGATCTTCCTTTTTTTCAATTTTTCAGACAATTTCCATAATAATCTTCATAAAGATACTCTATAGTTTCATATTTATTCCTATCATATCTACATGAACTATCAAGGCATGCATCAATAATTTTCTTGCAAGTATTTACGCTTATCTCAGATTTTTAAAACATGGTAACTGCTGTTTCTACAACCTCATTCATTCCATATCCAATAACATGATTACTCATCATCTTCATCTTCCTTCTGCCTTATTTTATCATCGTTCTCTCACTATTTCATTGGCTGGATTGCCCAAACAGTTGACAAACTGTTTTATACTGTTATATACTGTTTATAGATGGAGGAGGACTTATATGCGCATAATTATTAATCACTCATCTATGATTCCAATTTATGAACAAATTGTCGATCAGATAAAGAAACAAATCAATAACCACACTTTAAAAGAAAATGATGCTTTGCCTTCTGTAAGAAGTCTTGCTAAAGAATTACAAATTAGTGCTCTTACTGTAAAAAAAGCCTATGATTTTTTAGAAAACGGAGGTCTTACTAAAACAATTCATGGTAAAGGAACTTTTATTCTTGCTGTTAATGAAGAAACACTTCTAGAAGAAGCACGAAAAGAGATAGAAGATTATTTAGAAAAAGCCATTCAAAAAGGAAAACAAGCTGGTGTGAGTTATGAAGAAATTAAAGAAATGCTAGAACTATTAATGGAGGAGTAATATGTTAAAAGTTAATCATATTCAAAAAACTTATTCACATTTTCATTTAGATTGTTCATTAGAAATAAAACCCGGTTCCATTACTGGAATAATAGGAAAAAATGGTTCAGGAAAAACTACACTTTTTAAAGCCATTTTAAATCTCATTCATATCGATTCTGGTGATATTACACTTTTAGATAAAGATTATAAAGATGTTGATAAAAATAAAATTGGTTGTACACTAGCTAATATTTCTTTATGTGAATATCTTAAATTGAAAGATTTAATAAATCTTTTAAATAACACCTATAAAGATTTTGATTTAGATTACTTTCTACAAAAATGTAAACAATATCAATTTCCTTTAGATAAAAAAATCAATGAATTCTCTACCGGTATGAAAGCAAAACTCAATGTTTTAATTGCCTTATCACATCATGCCTCATTTCTTATTCTCGACGAACCAACAAATGGTTTAGATGTTCTTGCCCGAGAAGAAATCATTGACTTAATTCGAGAATTTATGGAAGAAGATGAAAACCGTTCAGTTTTAATTAGTTCTCATATTTCTTCTGATTTAGAAGGTCTATGTGATGATATTTATATGATTGATGATGGCAAATTTATATTCCATGAAACAACGGATTGTTTATTAGATCAATATGGTTTGTTAAAATTAACAGAAGAACAATTTAATCAAGTAGATCATAATTACTTTATAAAGACGAGAAAAGAAAATTATGGTTATACTGCTTTAACAAGTCAAAAACAATTCTATCAAGAAAACTATCCAGAAATTATTATTGAAAAGAATAATTTTGATACTTTATTTTCTATGATGTTAAGGGGTGAATAAAATGAAGGGACTATTTATTAAAGATTTTTCATATATCAAAGAAAGCAAATTACTCTTTCTCTTTCTTGTTTTATTTGGTTTTGGCTCTTCTTATTTCTATAAGAAACCCACCTTTGTTTTAGGTTATTTCAGTGTATTTCCAGGTATCATTTTAATGAGTACAATTAGTTATGATAGTATCAATCATGGCTTTACATCTTTATTTACTTTGCCTATAAAAAAAGAAGATTATCTTAAACAAAAATATAGCTTAGGTATTTTATTAGGATTATTTTTTCTATTCTTTGCGATTTGTATTTCAAGTATAAGTTACTATCGTATTCAACAATCATTTCATTTTCTAAATAGTGATTTTCTACAAGGTTGCCTACTAACACTTATGTTTTCTTATTTTGTGATTGCAATCATAACTCCTGTAGGGGTCTACTTTGAAGCACAAAGAAGTCAACTTGCAATGATCATTGTTTTTGGTGGTATCTTCTTATTTGTAGCTCTAATTTATTTTCTAACAAAATTCATTGGTTTTGATTTAGAAACAATTATTGATTCACTTATAGAAAATCATTTATCCATGGTAACACTTGCAACTGTTATATTCACATTCATCTGTAATATAATTTCTTATCACATTAGTTTAAAACTTTTAAACAAAAAAGAATATTAAAAAATGCTCCGTTCAAATGAACTTGAGCATTTCTTTTATTATAAATCACAAATTCCTTTACCTTCTCCATAAACATCATACCAATCATTATTGAAATCATTCACTGCTTTTTCAATACTTGGATTCGCAAAGATTTGTTTTAAGACTTCTACTGGCGCTGTGATTGCTTGACTTCCATAATTGAAGGCATCTCTTACTTGTTGTACCCCTTTAAAGCTTGCTGCTAATATCTTACAATCATAACCATCTTGTACGATTCTATTAGATAATTCATTGATCAGTTCCATTGGATCATTCCCTAGGTTCCCTATTCTATTGACATAAGGTGCAATATAGTCTGCTCCTGCTGCCAAGGCCATATAGGCTTGCATCAAATCATAAACAGCTGTTGCTGTCACATTGACTCCTTCTGCTTTTAGTTTTTTGATGGCTTTGATTCCTTCATATGATACAGGCACTTTGATATAAACTTGATCATCAATTTCTTCAATAATACGATGGGCTTCTTTAACGATTTCATCACATTCTTTAGAAATCACTTGAATGTGTAGACTTCTTTCTTTTCCAATGATTTTTCTTACTTCTTTCATATGTTTAAAGAAATCTTTGGGACTTGTTTTTTTCACTATTGAAGGATTACTTGTTACTCCTACAATTGGCATATATTCTACTGCTTCTTTTATATCTTCTAAGTTTACTGTATCAATTATAAATTCCATTTTCTTTTCTCCTATTCTTTTATTAAGTTTTTTATTCCTGCTTGTAAAGCAACATCATAAAAATGTTGCATTTGTTGCTTGGTAAACATTTGATATGATTCTAATCCGTATTTTAAATTCACAAGTTCATATTTAGCTGAAGCTAAAGGATTATAATTCAGCATCTCATATTTTACTTCTGGATTTATTTGAATTAAAAATTGGACAATTTGTTTAATATTTTCATCCGTTGCACTCATTGTTGGAATCAGTGGTGTTCTAATGATCACTTTATCTTTATATTCACTTTGTAAAACATACCGAATATTTTCTTTAATAAGTTGTGGTGATACATTTGTACAGGCTTGATGTTTTTGCTCATCAAATATTTTTAAATCTATATAAACTAAATCTAAATAAGGCAATGCCTTTTTTATAAGTTCTAATGATGTATAAAATGATGTTTCAATAGCTGTATGAATCTTTTCTTTCTGACATCTTTTTAAAATTTCAATAAGAAATTCACCTTGCATAAAGGGTTCTCCACCGGAAAATGTAACACCTCCTCCATGTTGAAAGAAAACTTCATCCTCTTTAATTTTATTCATTAATTTATCTAAAGTATACTCTTGACTATCATATTGAATAGCACCACTAGGACATGTTTTAATAACTTGATCAAAGTCTTGATGATTTTGAAAATATGGCCGATCGTTTTGATAATTAATTTGTTCTTTGAATTGTTGACAACATCTACAATGAATACATTTATTTTTAAAATAGATGACTTGTCTTTGAGTGTTTAATCCTTCTGGATTTTGACACCATAGACAACGAAGTGGACACCCCTTAAAAAAAACTGTTGTTCTTAAACCACTGCCATCATGTATTGCAAATCTTTTAATATCAAAAACCAATGCTTTAGATATTTTCATAAGTTGTTCTTTCAATAATTTCATCTTGTAGCTTGCCAGCAAGTTCAACAAAGTATGCTGTATAACCAGCAACACGAATTGTCAACGATTGATGATTTTCAGGATGAACTTTGGCATCAAGCAAATCTTCTTTTCTAACAACATTAAATTGTATATGAGGTACTTTTAAATCCACAAAAGCACGTAAGAAATTTTCAAATTTCAAACAGCCTGTTTCTGTTTTAAAAAATTCTGGTAAGAATTTCATATTTAAAAGGCCACCATTCGTCGTACATGAATTATTAAGTTTTGAAACAGATTTTAAAACAGCTGTTGGGCCTTGGAGATCTCTACCATAGACAGGTGACATGCCTCCATCAGCAAGTGGTTTTAAAGCATTTCTACCATCTGGTGATGCTCCTACATTTTCACCCATTGGAACATGTGCAGAAACAGTATACATTCCTGTATGATAAGGGCCTCCTCGATAATTTGTATAACGTTTCATCTTTTCTCTAAAGTAACATGCCCATTGATTTCCAAGCTCATCGACCCACTTTACATCGTTTCCATATTTAGGCACTTTATTTAAAAGCATTGTTTGCATGATTTCATAGCCTTTAAAATCTTCTTGTAAAGCATTTAATAAATCATGTTGACTTATCATTTTATCATCATAAACATGTTGTTTAATAGCTGCTAGAGAATCTGCAAGATTGGCTACTTGAATCATTTGAATACCTGATAGATTATATTTAGCTCCACCTTTAGTAACATCTAATCCTTTTTCTAAACAATCATCAATAACAGTAGATAGAAAAGCTGTTGGTAAATAATCTTGATGTGCTTTTTCTACAATCTTTTCTGCAGCCATCATTTTATCAATAAAATAATCAATTTGTTTTTGAAAAGCATTTTCTAAATCTTGATAAGTTTGATATGTTTCTAAACTTCCTAAATCTAATCCTATTTGTTGCTTTGTTAGTAAACATTTTCCATGATTCAAAGTAAGTTCTAATACTTTATTTAAATTAAACATGGCTGCATCAGACCATCCTAAATTGTTGCCATGTGTTGTCAGTTCAACACATCCAACAATAGCATAATTACGTGCATCTTTTTCTTCAATTCCTAAATCTTCAATCATTGGTTGAATAATAGCTTCATCATTAAAAAATTGTGGCATACCACTTCCAAGTGAAACAACTTTAATAGCAGCTTGCATTAATTCATGGCTAGAATTTTTATTAAGTCTTACAGATAAATTAGGTTGTGGTAATCCTAAATGCTCTTGTGCTTTTAAACAAAGTAAAGAAAGATCATTATATGTATCATTTCCCTTTTCATCCACGCCTCCTATCGCAATATTAAATCCTATTGGAAATCCAGCAAAATATTTAGCACTATTTTGATTTCTTAAATAAACAACTTGATTAAATTTCAACCACAAACATTCTAATATTTCTAAAGCTTCTTGTTTAGTAAGACTATCTTTTTCTATATCTCTTTGATAATAAGGATAAAGATATTGATCCATTCTCCCTGGTGAAAAAGAAGAAGCATTGGATTCCATATGTAATATCACAAATAAAAACCATAAAGATTGCACCGCTTCATGAAAAGTTTCTGGAGGTCTTTTAGAAAGATTCATACAAATCTTTCCCACTTCTTTTAATGATTCGATTTTTTCCCTTTCAATCAAATCATGATATCTTTGCATAAAATGAACTGCTCCTTCTAATACAAGAATCGTACATTCATAAAATTCTTTTTGTTCATCTTTACAATTCTTTAATTTTTCTTTTGCTTTTTCCATTAAACCTTGAGGACCAAGTTTTAACCATAAAGCACTATCAGGACAAATATGACCTTGAGCATGATCTTTTTGATTAATTTTTACTACTTTACTTATTTCATTAATTTCTACTCCATAAGTTCCTTTAATTGCATCTTCTAAAGATTTTCCTTTCCAATAAGGATAAATCTTTTCTCTAAATTCTTTAATATCTTCTTCTTTTACTAAAAACTGATCTTGTGGTCTTGTTGGTAATGTTTCAAATTCTTGATTGATCCACGAACAACCACTTTCAGGAAAAACCACCCCATAACGTACACCCTTTGTACGATTTCCAACAATCAACTCTTCATCTTCAACAGAAATCTCTAATTCCTCTAATGCTGCTTTTAAAGAAAGAGCTCTTTTTTTAGGAATAGATAATTTCTCATTTTCTTGATAAACACGTGTAATGATTCGTGCCTGTTCAATAGAAGCATAACGTTTACTGCTCAACATCTTTTCTTTTAAATCAGAAATTCTTTTTGTTTGATATAAACAATTCATAACACGCCTCCTTTTATTGTTTTTTCTTATTACAAGGCTATTATAAATCTAAAAATAATAAATTTCAATAATCGTTTTATTGTTTTATAATAAAAACTCAATCATTTAGATTGAGCTTTATCAATATTGTTTCACTTTTCCTTTTGAACCAATAACATGCGGTTTAAAATAATTTTCTACTGATACGATTTTAACAACATCGATTGTAAACATCCAATCATCTCCAAAATCATAATGCAAAGAAAATTTTTGTTTTTCGTATAACTCCATAGTATCAATGACTATATTAATTTCTGGATAATCTACGTCTCTGTCTATTGTATAAGCATTGTTACCATATGGTCGATTATCCATGCAAAATTCATAAAGATGATCATGATCAAAATTAAATGCATCAAGAATTATTGTGCATAAATCAGTAAGTGTATCATTTCCACAAATTTCAATCTTCCTCCAAGCAACTCTTGATTTTTTTGCAGGGTATACTTTTAATAAATATTGTTTTTCCTTACTATCTTCCCTAAATAATTTCTAATCCATATTCTTCCATTTTTTCTTTATAGCGCCCTGTTACTTCTTGACTTCCTATATATCCAGTAAATTCACTTAAACTTCCAAAAACATAATTACCATCAAGTTCAAATTTTTCATTTTCCGCTACAAGATAACATTTCTTACTTGCATCCATGACTTCTTTTTTTGTAAGTCCATCTTCAACATCATACGTTGTAACCTTATCATCATGAATATTCATACCAACTGTTCCAATAAAAGCAAGATCAAAACGATAATTGTGAATTTGTTCAATTGTCAGTGCACCAATAAAGCCATCTTTAGCACGATTAAAATGTCCTCCAATAAAAATAAGATTTACATGATGATCACCTTGTCTAAATAATTGCATAATATCAATCATATTAGTAACAATAGTGAGTGGTATATTTTTTTGATAAATACATTTAGCAAGTTCTAAATTCACGGTAGAAATTCCTAAAAATATCACTGTATTTTCTTCTATTAATTCAACTGCTTTTTTAGCAATAATTTTCTTTTGAGTTAAGCGCACACTCATACGTTCATCTACATGATAAGCATGAAGATTCTTTCTTACTTGCATAGCCCCGCCATGAATCCGTTTTAAAAGTCCTTCTTTTTCTAAAGCTGTTAAATCTTTACGAATACAATCCTCTGTGACTTCAAAATCAACAGCTAATTCTTTAACTTTTACTTTTCCATCAGTATTTAATCTTGCAAGTATTTGTTCATGTCTTTCTTGTTGAAGCATCTTTATCAACCTCTCTTTAAAGTCATTTTATCATATTCAAAATATCTTGAAAATGAATACCTCTTATCCTCAACTTGATAAAATACGCAAAAATACATTTTTTTACTTGATAAAATATGTAAAATTACATATTTTATCAAGTTAGATACTTTTTCATAAAAAAATAAGGACTACAATGAGTCCTTAATGATTGGTAAAACAACCTTAAATGTTGTTCCTTTACCTAATTCACTTTCTAAATGAATTGTTCCTTTATAATATTGAACAATGTGTTTTACAATTGCAAGTCCAAGACCTGTACCACCTGTTTCCTTATCACGCCCTGCATCACATCTAAAGAAACGTTCAAAGACACGCCCTTGATCAATAAGTGAAATTCCACGACCTGTATCACTTACTTCAATAATGTAGTCTTGATCAACAAGATAAGAGTGAATATTTAAACTTCCTTTTTGTTTATTATATTTTACTGCATTATTGATCAGGTTATTCATTAATTGTTGGACATGTTGATGATTTGCTAGATAAGTTTGTGGTGTTAAATCACATATAACTTTAATTTCTCTTTTTTCTATTTCTACTTTTAATGATTCTAAAATATCATCAACAATTGGTTGGAGATGAACAGGATGTTTAATGACCTCAATATCTTTGTTTTCAAGTCTTGAAATCATTAAAATATCACCTATCAATTGTGACATATGATCAACTTCTTTTTGTATTTTATCAAGAGATTGTTTTCTTACTTTAGGATCATTAATCATTCCTGCTTGTAATAATTCACTATAACCTCTAATGGATGTCATAGGTGTTTTAAGTTCATGGGAAACATTTGAGAAAAATTCTTGTCTCATTTTTGTAGCATTAACAGATTCAGTAACATTTACAAAGAGCAAAGTCACTCCATATTCTACTTTAGCAAGATGGCAATCATAAACTTCTTCATCTTTTTTTAGAGTAACGATTTTAGGTTCTACACCGATATTTTCTAATTGATCTATAATTTGATGATCGAAGATAAAATCTTGGATAGGTTGATTCACTTCCATTTTATCACTAAAAAGTTGTTTAGCTTTTTTATTGACCATAAGTATTTCATAATTTGTATCTAATAAAATGAACCCTTCATTCATTTTATCAAGAATACTATTTATTTTTAATCTTTCATTTTTCAAAGTTTTTAGCGTTTTTCTTATTGTATCTGCTTGTTCTTTAAGTTTTGTCGCAATAACATTAAATTCTTCATATTGATAATGATCAAAACTTAAATAACGATTATCATTAATTTTAGAAACCTCTTCACTAATTTCTTCTAATGGTTTAGTAAGTGTTCTAGAAAAACGATAAGAAAGAGCTAAAGCAACACATAATGATAAAGCAGCACTAATAAATAATGGTTCTAAAAGCGGTCCTATATTATCAAAGATACCATTATAAGGAATCGCAATACGAACAACATAACCACGATGATAATAAGCCACATACATCATATTCTTTTTAACAGTTGAAGAATAACGTGTCGCATAACCAAACTGATCACTTAAAGCTTCTTTAAATTCACTACGTCCACTATGATTTTCTTGAATCCCCTCTTTATCACTATCCGCTAAAACATTTCCTTCTTTATCAATAATTGTAAGTCGAGTATCTTTTGTATAAGCTAAATCATTAAGTTTCTCTACTTGATTATCTAAAGGTTTTTGATAATCAATTTGATTTTCTACAAGCTTTACCGTATAGTACATATCTTTTCTTGTTGTTTGCATCATTTGATCAGAAAGAATCACCATTGAAACACTTGAAGAAAATAATAACGTAATAATTAAAACTGTTGCAAAATATTTAAATAGAGCTTTATTCATCTTATTTCACTTCCTCAACATAGCGGTATCCTACACCTCTAATAGTTTTAATATACTTACTTCCATCATCATCCAATTTAGCTCTTAAAGCACGAATATGCACATCTAAAACTCTTGATTCACCAATAAAATCATACCCCCAAATATGATTTAAAATTTCATCTCTTTCTACGACACGTGTATGATTTTCTACCAAATATAAAAGTAGTTGGTACTCTTTATTGGTAAGTTCCATGACTTGTCCATTATGCATCACTGTTCTTGTTTGTTTATCAATTTTTAAAGTTTGACTTTCGATAATTGGCGCTGCTTTAGGAGCATGTCTTCTAAGCAAAGAACGTACTCTAGCTTGTAACTCTAAAACACCAAATGGTTTGGTCATATAATCATCACTACCACTATCTAAACCATTGACTTTATCAATTTCTCGATCCTTCGCACTTAAAATCAAAATAGGTAATTCTTGATCAGTTTCACGTATCTTTTTGATAGCATCAATTCCTGAAATGCCAGGCAACATTAAATCAAAAACAGCTAGATCCACTTGATCTGTTTTCATATTTTCTAAAGCATCTAAAGCATTAGAAAATTGTTTAACATTATACCCTGCACTTGTTAAAGCTAAATCTATAATTTCTCTAATATTTTCATCATCTTCTACTACATATATACATTCTTTCATTATTTCCACATCCTTTACATTATCTTAACATAGCAAAGGGGAGATTATGTTAAGTTTAGGTTAAAAGTTGATTAGAAATAAAAGAACTTATACCATGCTGTTTGTATAAGTCCTTTTTATTATTTATCAAAAATTCTTCTTAGATGTGCATAATCATCAAAGTAATCAATGTTGTTATCATCATTTATTTTATCAAAATTACTTTCTACGAATAAATCTAATTCAATATATGTTCCATATTCAATTAATTTTATTTCTAAATATGTTTTATCTGATTGCTCAAAGAAATTGGAGATAATAGTTATTATTTCTGTACAATTATTTACATCTTTAAAAAAGGAATCATTTCCTATATTGATCAATGATTTTACTTTGGCATTATATTTAGATTTTATGAGAAAAATATAATCATTTAACAAAGTATCAAATATATAATTATTCGTCATAATATTTATTTTATTATCTAATAAATCATAAAATTGTTCTATTTGATGTTTAGCATCATCATATTTTTTATCATCTATGTTATTTTCTATCAAAATTTATCCATATCTTAAACTATGTTGTATTTTTAAAATATTATCATGAAGATAATGTACTAAAGATTGATTTTTTTCTACATATTCTAATTCTTGATTCTTTAACATATATTCTGTTTTTTCATTATAAAGTCGTGTCATATGTAAAAACAAAATACAAACTACAATAAATAAAACTGTTAACAAAAGTAAAACTAAATAGATATCATCTATAATTAGATGCATATGACCTATATCATTCAACAAAATAAAATATATTCCAAAAATCAACATCATAGTAATTGTTAATAAATATTTATTTTTTTCAATAATTGTATTTTTTATTTTAGATTTGAAATAATTTAATACCACAATAAGTGCAAAGAAAAGAATTCTTGCTAAAAAAATGATAGGTATTCTATACAGCTTTATAATATTTCCTATATTATAATTTGTTATTACTTTAAAGAAAAATAAAACTATAGTTGAAGTAAAAACAGATATCCATTGAGAAAATATACAAGGAATAAAATTATAAAATTTAATTTCTTTTTTCATAACAGAAACAATTATAAAGTTAATAATTGTTATTGCATATGCCATTTCATTGCCAAACAAATCATAAGTTTGCATAAATTCCATAACTAAGAAACTAATTACTGATGAAATCAAACAATATCTATTTTTTTGTTCAACATCACAAAAAATACAAATTAATAAAGCTACCAATAACACTTCTAAATAATCTAAAAATAAATACATCATTTTAATAAATACTCCTTATACGATGCAAGTACATCTTGTTGATACTTCTTTCCAATCTTTAAAGTAACTCCATTTCTCAATAATAACTTTTCTTTATAAATTTCTTTGACCCAAAATAAATTAACTGCATATGATTTATGAATTCTAACAATATTAGTAGAATTTATAAGAGACATCATTTTATTAAAAGTGCTCGAATATTTATAATCATTAAATGGTGCATGAATCGTAATTTCATGTAAAAACGATTCTAAATAAATGATATCTGATAATTGAATAGCTGTTTTTTTACCATTAAAATCAAAAGTAATAATTTTATGATTCTTATTAATATATTTTTGAATTAGAGTACATGCGATTTTCATATCTCTATCAAAATTATCTTTCCTAATAAAGTAAAAAGGTTGTACAATTAATGAATCAAAAATCATATCATTCATTGCTGAAACAAATATAATGATTGCATTAGAATTATTTTCTCTAATTTCTTCAGCAATTTTTATGCCATTTTTTTCTTTTAAATCAATATCTAAAAAGAAAATATCCCCTTTTTCAAAATACTGAGCTTCAAAATTACTCGTTATACATTCTATCGAATAATCAAGAAAGATATCTTTAAAATTATCATAAACAATATCTTTTATCTTTTTTACAAAAACTTGATCATCATCTACTATCTTTATTAACATTCATATTTCACTTCTTTCTAAATAAAGTTACGAAAAGAAGTATACCATATTATTATTTTTTATACTTATCTTTAATTTCTTTAACATAATGTATTTGATCATTGAATTCTACCATCTCATTAATACAATCATTCAATTCATTTTCTTTTTCTAAATGTTCTAAACAAATAATTCTATAATATAGCCTCATAACATATCCTATGTCTTTTTGTTGACTTGTAACCTTCTTTGATAATTCAAGAGCTTCTTCATATTCTTCATTTAAAATGAGATACATAATTTTAAAAAGTGGGTTTTTAACTTTATTATCCAATTGAGGATCATATAATTTTAAATATTCATCTTTTTTATTCAAATTATAATAATACTGTAATTTTATAGTATACCAATGTTTATTTTGCTTTTCATCAAAAATTCTTTTACTATTTTGTTCTACAAAATTTTGATATTCTTCTTTATAATTAGAGATTTCTAAAAGAAAAATATATATTGTTATTAAACTGTCATTAATAGACTTATTATGAATTTTATCGATTGCTTCTTTTACTGTAGATAAATTCTTTTCTATATATTCACTTTTCAATAATAACTTAGGAATACTCATTATATAAATACTCATCACAATACCAAACAAAACGATTAAAATCAAAGAATAGATTAATACCCTTTCTAAATGATTAATATTCATAATAATAATCAAAAAAGCCAATAAATAATAAACTAGTATAATGAATCGATAACTTAAAACTATCTTATTCTTCATAGTTTTTACCTACTTAGAAAGATATAAATCTAAAGGTGTTTTTGTATGTTCAACAACATAACCACTGCCACCTCTATCTTTAACATCTTCAACCATTGTTGTTATTAAAAGAGGTTGTTTACTATCTGTCGTCATTACTGTAAACCAACCAAGTTCTGTTCCTGTTGTATCACTTTGGCTTTGTTTGATTTCTGCTGTTCCTGTTTTTCCAGCAAGAGTCACATTATCATGATAAATACTATGGCCTGTTCCTTTTTCGTCTGCAATAACATTAATTAAATCTTCTTTTATTGTTTGTGATGTTTCTTTAGAAAAGATATTTTTAATCCATGTTTTTGTTTTTCCTTGAACGATATGGGGTTGATAAATTGATCCTTCATTGACAAATGAACTATAGACACTTGCAAGTTGTAAAGGATTCATCAAAATTTGTCCTTGCCCATAACCACTATCAGCAATGAATTGATCATTTACTTTTTGATTTTTATTGATATACTGACTTCTATTTAAAGCCAGTTCAAAAGGAATCTTTTCACCAATCTTTAAGTTTTTATAATATTTAAATAAATTATCTTTTCCAATATTCAAAGCACTTCTAGCGAAATAAACATTATCTGAATACGTGATCGCATTCTTTAAATTATTAGGTGAAGGAGCATGTAATGTTGTTACATAATAGATTCCCCAACTTGAATCCTTTTGCCATTTATCTTTAGCCCCTAAATCTTTATCTGGATCAATTGTCTTTGTTTCTAAACCAATAGCTGCTGTGATTGGTTTCATAGTTGATCCAGGGGTATAAGTTTGTTTATAACGACACATTAATGGTTGATTACTATCATTATTTAAAGCGTTCCATTTATCCGTTGAAAGTCCTAAGACAAAATCATTATTTGAATAAGATGGCGTTGAAACAAGCGCTAAAACTTCTCCTGTTTGTGGATTTAAAGCAACAGAAGCACTTTTATCATTTTGATATTCATTATAAAGACTTTGTTGTAAATCAATATCGATTGTTAAACGAATATCTTTTCCATCTTTAGCTTCTTTTTGGGCAACTGTTTTAATGATATTGTTATTTTCATCAACAATGACAATTTTTCCACCTACTTCTCCACGTAACTGCTTTTCATAAGTGGCTTCAATCCCACTTCTTCCAATTACTGAACTACTTGTGTATCCTTCACTTTTATGTTTTTTTAAATCTTCTGAATTAACATTTTGGACATATCCAATGATGTGAGATGTTATTTTATCATAAGGATAAACACGCATAGAAATCGTATTGATTTTAACACCTTTAATATTTAAAATTCCTTGTTGAATCAATTGATTTTTTACTTGTTCTGATACATTTTTAATAGGTACAAAAGAATCATCTTTGATCCAAGATGCACTCATTTTCTTTTGAATGGTTTCAACATCCGTTTCTAAATACTTAGCTATTTGTGCATAATCATTTTCACCATTTAATTTTCCTCTTACAAGACCAAATGAATAAGCATTTCCTTGTTTAGCTAAATATTTTCCATTTCTATCTAAAATATACCCTCTATAAGGTTGTGTCGTAATCACTTTTACTTTGTTCTTATCAGAAAATTCATCAAAAATAAGTTGCTTATTAAATTTAATTTGTTCATTTTTAATTTCAATCTTATTTTTATATTTAACTTTTCCAGCTACAGTATCCATCGATATTTGATATTGAACCATATTATCTTTTTCATCTATTACTTTTACCTGTATATTACTTGGATTTATTACATCATAGATTTCTTTATGCTTTTCAATAAAATATTTTTGTGTAGGAGTATAGACTGTCTTTTGATCTAGCATTTGATACATTTGTTTATAATCTTTCTTTTTTAAAAGTTCAAAATATTCTGTAACAACTTGTTCATTACTTTTTCCATGATTAAAAACAAAAAATACCACTGTCATAAGCAGTACACAAACTATTGACCCAATTATAATATTTCTTTTCTTGTTCATATGGTAATCCTCCCTAGTATTAATACAATTATATATGATGATTAGCATTAATGATATATTTATTGCACAAGATGTTCTTTATTTGCATGAAAAGCTTTTTTAACAGTCATTTTATTATATTGAATTAGAAAATTTCATAAATTATAATATAAATGAAAAAGGAATAGTCATAAACGACTAGCCTTGGATTTTTTGTGAGTAAAAATAACTACCTCAACTTTACCAGAGCAAAGAGGTAGTTATTTTTTTGCATTATTTTCGTTATATATAGAAGTATTTATAGCAAACTATAATTTTTTCATGACGATAAATGTATAACTGATACAAAATATGAATTTAGATTTCAAATTTTTCTTAATAATTTAAAAAAAACAAGTAAAAATCAAAGAAAACCACTCAAAATATTAAATTTCTTTACATCTTTTCTTACCTAATTATTATTAATTTTATTCGTAAGTTAAGTGCAATTTTATTTTTGAATTACTTTTCAAACTTTCTCCTTCCATCAATGTATAAACATTTTTATCTTTTAACTTTTTTTCTGAAATAAAATAACATTTATAATTAGAAAAATCCTCATTTTCTAATAAATTAATTTTAGATATTGTTTTTGGTTTTGAGGTATTTATATTGCTAGAACAATCAAGATAAATACATGTATCTTCATCGATTAATTTCAAAGTTATTTTCCCTTCATCAGCACTATAACCTTTAAATATATTTTTTATATCAAAATGGTTATTGATTTCGTAACTGCCTAAAACATCTTGAATAATTTCACCATCTTTTTCATATTGGAAATAAAATGTTATATTATTGACATTTTTTGATAAATAATGATATTTTGCATAATAAGTTGAAGATACATCATCTTGTTTTAAAGATAAAACAGCATCTTTTTCTAAAAACATATAATGAACAATACTTATACCAAAGGCAACGATAAAAAGAACAAAAATATAAAATAGCTTCTCATTCTTTTTAGCTATATGTCTACGAATTTGACCTAGCATAATAATACCTCCTTATATTTTTATTATATAGAAATCAATCATCCTTTTAAATCAAATAAAGAAAAAACCTCTCTAAAAGAGGTCTAAATTAATCGAGTATTGTTAAGTTTTCCTGTTTGGTTGAACTCAATCCATTCACAGATATTAACAACATGATCTCCAATTCTTTCAAAATACTTTGCAATCATTAAGAAATTGATTGTTAAATCACCTTTATCATTTGATTCTTTAATCATTTGAATAATATCTTCTTTAACTTGATCAAACAATTCATCCATTTTAATATCCATCTTCTTTACTTCTAAAGCATGTTTTAAATCATGTTGATGGAATGCATCTAAGGATTCTTTAACCATTTTAGTTGCAATTTTTGCCATATCTTGAATATGTCCAATCATTAAGAAACTATCCATTTCTTTCATTTCTAAAATCAATTCAGCAATATCTGCACTTTGATCCCCAATTCTTTCTAAATCAGTAACTACTTTTAAAGCAGTAGAAACATCTCTTAAATCAGAAGCAACGGGTTGTTGTTTTAAAATCAAAGATAAACATTTTGCTTCAATCGATCTTTCCACATCATTAATTTGTTTATCCCCATGAATAATATCTCGAGCAAGTTCATAATCTTGTTCCCTAAATGCTGTAACACAGTTTTCAATAGCTAAAACAACAAGATGACACATTCTATCTAAATCAACATGCATCTTATTAAGCTCTTGATCAAATTGACTTCTTGGCATCTTTCTTTCCTCCTATCCAAATCTACCAGTAATATAATCTTCAGTTCTTTTATCTTTTGGCATACCAAAGACATCTTTTGTTGGTCCATATTCTACCATTTCTCCAACTAAGAAGAAGGCAGTATAATCAGCAATACGACTTGCTTGTTGCATATTGTGAGTAACGATTGCAATTGTATATTGATCTTTTAATTGTAATAAAAGTTCTTCGATTTTAAGTGTTGAAATTGGATCTAAGGCACTTGTTGGTTCATCTAATAAGATAACTTCTGGTTGTACAGCTAAAGCACGAGCAATACATAATCTTTGTTGTTGTCCACCAGATAAACCTAAGGCGCTTGAATGTAAACGATCTGACACTTCATCATAAAGTGCTGCTGCTTTTAAACTATCTTCAACAATTTTATCAAGTTCTTTTTTATTTTTAATACCATGAATACGTGGTCCATAAGCCACATTATCATAAATTGACATAGGGAATGGATTTGGTTGTTGGAAAACCATCCCAACTTTTTTTCTAAGTAATGTTGTATCTACACGGCTATCATAGATATCTTCACCATCTAAGATAACATCCCCTTCAATTTTAACGTTATCAACATAATCATTCATACGATTCAACGTTTTTAAAAATGTTGATTTACCACACCCTGAAGGGCCAATAAACGCAGTAATTTTATTTTCTTTAATATCTAAACTGACATCTTTTAAAGCATGTTTTTGTCCATAATACAAATTCAGATGTCTTGCTTCTATTTTATTTTCCATCTTAATTATCCCCTTTATTTACATCAAATCTGCGACTAATCCATTTAGCTAACATATTTAAACCTAAAACAATAACTACTAAAACAAGAGCAATCACAAATGAAACTTCATAATTTCCTTTAGCCATTTCTAAATATAATTGAATAGTAAGAGTTCCCCCACTACTTAACAAATGTCCAAAAATATTTGTTGGTAAAATAGCAACTGATCCTGCTGTAAATAATAAAGCAGCTGATTCAGCAACGATACGTCCCATTGCAAGAATAACTCCTGTTAAAATACCAGGAATGGCACTTGGTAAAAGTACTGTACGAATCATATACCATTTTGTTGCTCCAATTCCTAAAGCAGCTTCACGATAGCTTTTAGGAACACATTCTAAAGCTGTTTGAGTATTTCTTGAAATGATTGGTAAAATCATAATGGCAAGTGTAAGTGACCCTGTTAAAATAGAGAAATTCAAATGACAAAATGATCCAAAGAACAACATCCCAAATAATCCATAAATAATTGATGGAATACCTGCTAAAACTTCCGTTGTAAATGAAATGATACTGACGAATTTTTTATTTTTTGTATATTCATTTAAATAAATTGCTCCACCAATTCCTATTGGACAAGCAATTAAAAGTGTCACAATAACAATATAAAGTGTATTAATAATATTAGGTAATATACCTACAGTATCATTAATAATACTTGTTGTATTTACTAAATAAGAAAAATCAAAGGCCGGTATTCCTCGATAGAGAATATAACCAATAATAACTAATAAGATAAAAATTGAAAGAAATGAACTTAATTGAATAAGTGCATAAAGAACTTGATCACTGACACGTTTCTTTTTTTCTAAGATTGTATTATTCATCTAAGTCACCTCTTTTTAAAACATATGTTAAGACTAAGTTAATAACCATGATAAAGATAAACAGTACAAGTCCAATTGTAAATAGTACTTGTCTATGTGTACCACTGGCATATCCCATTTCTGAAACGATGGCTGTTGTTAAAAAACGTACCGAATCAAATGGAAGTGGAAAAGATACTGCATTTCCGGCTACTAACAAAATAGCCATTGCTTCTCCAATAGCACGTCCTACGCCAAGTACAATAGCTGACATAATACCTGATTTAGCACTTGGTACAACAACTTTAAAAATTGTTTGCATTTTACTTGCCCCTAAAGCAAGTGAGCTTTTACGATAATCATCAGGTACAGCTTTTAAGGCTGTTTCTGAAATATTGATAAGCGTAGGTAAAATCATGATTGCTAGTACGATAATGGCTGATAAAAGATTGGCCCCACCTGTAAATTGATGTGTTTTAGAGCCATGATAAATCATTAATTCTAATTTATACATCATTGGATTAACAATTAGAATTCCTAATAATCCATAAACAACAGATGGAATCCCTGCAAGTAATTCAATTGCTGATTTTAATATTTTTCTAAGTCTTGCTGGAGCAATTTCAGCAAGGTTGATTGCTGTAAATAAACCAATAGGTACTCCAATACAAATTGCTAGAAAAACCCCTACAATAGAAGTTAAAATAACATAAGCAATCCCATATTGAGGATGAGCTGCTGTTGGTGCCCATGTTGTAGAAAACAAAATACCTGTAATTCCTTCTTTAAAAATGGCAGGTGTCCCTGAAATAATCATATATCCTGTAATAGTAACAACTGCTAAAACAGAGATAATAGCACAGCCACGAAAGATCATCGCGGCTGTTTTTTCTACTAGGGATTTTGCTTTCTTATGGCTAATAATTGATAACTTTTTTTCCATAATACTTCCCTCTTTATTTTTATTTATTTGGTGTTACTAATCCAACTTTTTCAATGATTTTTTGTCCATCATCACTGTTGATGAAATCAAATACTGCTTGAACTTGTTTAGATTGTTCACTAATTTTTCCATTTGTAGCCATTACGAATGGTCTTTGTAAAGCATAGCTTCCATCTTTTACAGTTTTTTCACTTGGTTCAACACCATCTAATTGAAGAGGAGAAACTGTATCATTCAATACATCTAATGAAACATAACCGATTGATCCAGAAGTTTTAGCAACTTTAGCAAGAACAGCACCAGTTTCATTTAATTCTTGAGCATATTGACATTGATCTTCAATTCCTAATAATTCTTCAAATGCTCCACGAGTTCCTGAACCAGCTTCACGTCCGATAACAACGATTGCTTCATCTTGTCCACCTAAATCTTTCCAGTTAGTAATTTGTCCTGTATAAATTTTTGCTAATTGATCTTTTGTTAAGTTTGTTACTTTATTAGATTTGTTTGTAATTGTTGCGATACCATCGATAGCAACAATATTTTCTTCTAATCCTTTTGCTTTTTCTTCATCTGTTAAAGCACGAGAAGAATCTCCGATATCTGTTGTTTTTGAAGCAACTGCTTCTAGACCTGCACCAGATCCTGTAAATTGTGCTTCTAATTGTAAGTTTGGATATTTTTCTTTAATTCCTTCTGATAAGGCATTGACGAATTTTTCCATTGAAGTTGATCCGTTTAAACTTACCTTTCCACTAATGTCATCTGATGTACTATTTGATCCTCCGCCACATCCGGCTAAACCAAGACACATCATGAAAACCATTAAAACACTTAATACTTTCTTTTTCATTTTTTATTTACCTTCCTTTGTTTTCTCTTAAGATATTATTTATTTTTGTTTCCTTTTCTTAAGACACTCCTATCATAGTGTTTTTCAACACTTTCAAAAATCAAAAGAACGTATGGTTTATGTTAAGTTTATGTAAAATGAAAAAAGTCCATGTTTATAAACACGAACTCACTTTTTATTATTTTTTCCTATAACGTTTACCCTTAGTAACACCCTTTTCTTCAAGCATTCCTTTTTCTACAAGCTCATTTAAAAGTTCTCTTGTACAACGATAATCTCTCGTATGTATTCTTTTAAAAGTTCCATTAAATAAATCATCATTAATATAAACCAGCTTTTGTCTTTTTTTGTCATTGAACATAGATTACTATGCATTCGATTCAAAAAAACATCTTCTTGCTTGTTTTGTTTTTTTATATTCAACTAAACGTTGTGCAAAAAATTTCAAATGGGTAATAAAGCGATAGTAATAAGCACTTTCTTCATTAAATTCTATCTTGAAGCGATAACGCACAATATTTTCAATTTCTTGCATGATTTTCGTAATTTCATACATGTCATGAACATCTTCATCTAATTGTCCATTGACAATATGTAACGCAATAAATCCTGCTTCATCATTTGGTAAAAGCACACCTGTTTTCTTTTCGATAATTACAAGAGCCTTTTTCACTATTAGATATTCTTCTTTATAAAATCTTTGAATATCCCATAATAAAGCATTCTTCACTAAAATATCGTCTTTTGCTCTAACAACAGCTGTATAAATGTGATTGACCATAGAAATATAGATATTATCATTTAAAGCTTTGCCTAAACTTAGTCTCGCTTCATCCATAATTTCTTCACCGATTTCTAAATATTCTAAAGGAATATCCACAACAAGTTCTTTAAATCGACTTAAAACTTCTTGGTTATGTAAATAAAAATCTTTATCAATTATTTCTGGTTCTATCGTATCCCCTATTTTCTTTTTAAAACAGATTTCTCGTCCCATCACAATCTTTTCTTCATTATTTTCAAGAACAACAGCTACATTATTGTTAAAAACTTGGCTTATTTCCATAATCACCCCTCCAAAATAAAAACCTATTTATTGCGCACTTAAAAAGGGTGGCAATAAATAGGTTTAGCTTATACTTAAATAATCACTATCCTATAAACTACTCGAACATATTATCACAAATTTAAAATGGATGTAGTCTTTTTATTAGCGTTTTAAGCCACAAATCATTTCTACAGTTGCTGGATCATAGTGAGAAAAGAAAGAACTTGTATCTTTATTAAGTGAAGCAATTGTTTGCATATCTTCTTCACTTAATTCAAAATCAAAGATATTTAAGTTTTCTTGCATTCTTTCTTTTCTTACTGTTTTAGCTAAAGGAACAATTCCTCTTTGTACAAGCCATCTTAAAATAACTTGTCCGACTGATTTATTATATTTATTACCAATTTCTACAAGTGTTTCATTTGTGAAAATACCATTTTTACCTTCAGCAAATGGAGCCCATGCTTCTAATTGAACACCATATTTTGTATTGTAAATTAAAGCTGCACCTTGTTGATGGAATGGATTGACTTCTACTTGGTTAACAGCTGGTACAACTTCTGTATCTAAAGCTAAGTCTACTAAACGATCTGGATAGAAGTTAGAAACACCAATAGCTTTAATTTTTCCTTCTTTATATAAATCAATTAAAGCACGATAAGCTCCATGATAATCTTTAAATGGTTGATGTAATAAAACTAAATCTAAATAATCTAATTGCATTTTCTTTAATGATTCTTCAACAGAAGCTTTTGCCTTTTCATACCCATAATTAGAAATCCATACTTTTGTCGTAATAAATAATTCTTCACGAGGGACATTTGTTTCTTGAATTGCTTTACCTACAGCTTCTTCATTTCCATAAGATTGTGCAGTATCAATTAAACGATATCCTGCATCAATCGCATCTAAAACAACTCTTTTACATTCTTCTTCATCTTTCACTTGGAAAACACCAAAACCAACAACTGGCATTTTCACTCCATTATTTAATGTTTTGTATTCCATAATTATTCTCCATCTTCAAAATTACATTTTGTTGTCGCCATTTTGTGCAATGATTCTTTAGTCACTTTATAAAATGGGGTATGTTTATTCACTTTTTCGATTTCTTTCATTTCTTCATCTGTTAGTTTAAAATCAAAGATTTGTGTGTTCGCTTCAATATGATCTAATGATTTACTTCCCGGTACAAGTCCAAATCCCATTTGGAGATGCCATCTTAAAATAATTTGTACAGTTGATTTATGATATTTCTTTGCAAGTTCTACAAAGATTGCCTCTTTTAACATGTCACTATTTCCATGTCCTAGAGGATACCATGATTGAAGTTGAATATGATTTTTCTTACAAAAATCATAAACATGTTCTGCTGGATAATAAGGATGACATTCTACTTGCATGATCATTGGTGGAATTTCACATTGATCTAAAATTTCTTGAATTTGTTCAACTCTAAAGTTAGATAAACCAATCGCTTTGATTTTGCCTGCTTTATACGCTTTTTCTAGCATTTTATAAGCATAAATATAGTTATTAACAGGATGATGTAAAATCATCACATCAACATAATCAACACCTAATCTTTTTAAAGTGTCATCAATTGCTTGATCGTTTTCATAAAGTGTTGGTCCTAATTTTGTTTCTAAAAAATAATATTCTCTTTTTAATCCTGATAATTTTAAACCTTTACCTACTTCAACTTCATTTTCATAACGATTGGCAGTATCAATAAGTTGATAGCCATGGTTTAAGGCAAAAGCTACATTGTCTTCAATTTGTTTACCAAATTGTTGAATGGTACCAAATCCAAGTTGAGGGATTTGGTATCCATTATTTAAAGTAATGAAATTAGTCATGAATTTTTAATCCCATTAAACGTGTTTCGTTGGCAGGATCTTCAGGATTATGAGATGGTTTATTTGTATCTAAGGCTTGCATGTTTTTCATTTCTTCATCTGTTAATTCAAAGTCAAAGATATCAATGTTTCCTTTCATTCTTTCTTCATTTGTAGATTTAGGTAAAGAAATAACTCCTTCTTGATAAATCCATCTTAAAATAATTTGACCTGCATTTTTATTATATTTTTTAGCAAGCTCTACAATTGTTTCATTTTCTAATAATTCTTTATTTCCATGTCCTAATGGATGCCAAGCTTCTAAACGAATATTATTTTCAGCCATCACTTTTCTTAATTCTTTTTGTTGAACAAATGGATTAAATTCTACTTGATTTACAGCTGGCATAACAGTCATACCATTTTTAAATTTATTCCATAAATTAACGGTAATATTAGAAATACCAATAGATTTAATCTTACCTTCTTGATAAGCTTCTTCTAAAGCTTTCCAAGCTCCTAAATAATCACCATATGGTTGATGTAATAAATAAAGATCAATATAATCTACTCCTAATAATTTTAAAGAAGTTTCAATACCTTTTTTCGCATTTTCATAACCATAATCTTGTAACCATAATTTAGAAGTAATAAAGATTTCTTTACGATCAATCCCACTATCTTTAATCGCTTTTCCTACATCACTTTCATTCATATATCCTGCAGCTGTATCAATATGACGATAACCTGCTTTTAAAGCAGCTAAAGTTGCATCATAAGTAGGTCCATCATTAGGAATCATAAAGACTCCAAATCCTACTGCTGGAATTGTTTGTTTGTTATTAAGTTCAAATATTTTCATTGTCATTCCTCCTTGTTTTCATTTATATTTTAGTTTTACTTTACTAAAAAGTACAATATGAATAATGCATATTAGTATAACTTTCAGTTATACTATTTTATTTAAACTTAAATTCTCCATATAATAAGTTATGATCAGAAAAAGAAGTAATCTTTACATCTTGATTAACCTTTGAAAAATGAGATGAATAATAAATATCATCAGGTGAAGCAAAATCTCTAAAAGTCATATATTCTTTATTTTGATTAATACTTTCTATTCCTTCTATTTTAAAATCTTCACCATTTCATCTAAAGCAACTTTTGTATTTCCTTGAGGACGAGGACTACCATTAATAATAAGTACTTTCATCTTATTTCTTTTTCCATTTCTTTACTATTATTTTAATCATTATTTATCCCATTGTACATGACTAAAAACAAATATCACTATAACCAAAAGTTATACTGTGTTATAATACGGAAAAGGAGAAGTGATACAATGATTGAATTCAACCAATTGAAACATCTTGTTGCTATAGCAAAAAATAAAACGATTTCTAAAGCAGCTGAAGAACTTCTTATTTCTCAGCCTGGCCTTACAAAATCCATGCAACGTTTAGAAGAAGATTTAGGTTTATCGTTATTTAATCGTAAGAAAAATAAAATAGAATTAAATGATAATGGTTTACTTGCGGTTGAATTTGCGAAAAAGTTACTTGATGGTAGAGAAGAAATGATCAAAGAACTGACAAAACATAATCAAAATTATTTATCTTTTGCTAGCTGTGCACCTGCTCCTTTATGGGGAATTGAATATACTTTTCAAACAAATACAAATTCACAATTTGAAAGTTATCTTATTCAAGATGAGCAAACACTCATTGATGGTTTAGAAAATGGAGACTATTCATTAATTGTATTAACACATCCTTTAGATAATAAAAACTATATTTGCCAAGAATTCTTAAATGAATCGCTTTACTTATCTGTGCCTCCGGCACATCTTTTAGCACCATTTAAAGAAATTTCATTTTCTGATTTAGATGGACAAAGTGTTCTTTTATTATCACATATTGGATTTTGGAATGAAGTATGTAAACAAATGATTCCTAAATCTCATTTGTTATTTCAAGATGATCCCTTTGTCTTTAATGAACTTACAAAGATGTCTGCTTTGCCTAATTTTAAAAGTAATATTACAATACAAAGAGACAATGAAGAAGATAATCGTATTTTAATACCAATCACAGATAAAGAGGCTCATGTTAACTACTATGCTATTTATCCAAAAGACAAAAAACAATTCTATCAACCACTTCTTAAACAAATAAAAGATCTTGATTGGAAAAAAACAAAAGATTTACCTAAAGTATTCAATAATCAATAATAAAATATTTCCTATCTAAAAAGCTGTTACATTTGTAGCAGCTTTTTAAAATTCAACAATTTCATTAAACATAAATATCATACAATCTATCTTTTTATCAGTATGAAAATGTCCACAATACCATTTCTTATAATCTAATCTTAATTCTAATTTATCTAAAAAAAATTCTGTACTATAATCTACTTTTAAAGGATTAATACTTTTCATAAACACTTCTCGCGGAAGATATTTATAAGGACAAGTATGAGAAAGTACAACATCTATTTGCGGATTCTTTTCTACATACATTAAAAGTTTATCTTTTATTTCTTCACTAGGTTGTTCACTTGAATACCAATTATATCCCATTTGTAGACGATAGTTTTTATCAACACTATAAGCTCCACCAATAACTAAAACACTTTGTTCATTAAATGATACACTTCACCATCTTTCGCAAATAATATATGAGGATATTCTTCTTCATAATATACAAGACCACCATGAAATATTTTTGTTTTATAGACTTCTATATTTTCAGGACGTTCTTCATGATTACCATGAATACAAAAGAAAGTCATAGGATATTGTAAAAGACTATTTTTTAAATAAATATCTTGTTCATTAGCGTAATAGTTAATACCTGCATCTCCTAAAACAATCATAAGATCATCTCTTGTTGTTTTATTTTTACAACAAAATGCATAAACTTCACTAAAATCCCCATGTTTATCACCTGTTATATAAATCATAATTTCTCCTATTGATATTGTTTTAATGTCTTTTCAATTCTTTTTTTCATTTCTTCTTGTAAAGAATAAGGTTTAATAACTGTAATTTTATCTTGTAACATCATTAACCATCCTATTAATCCTTCATTAATTAAAACATCTTTTACTATTAAGTGATAACGATTTTCATAATCCTTTGTCACACGATTATCTTGTCCAAACTTATCTACCACTTCTTTAATAATCGATTGATCAAAACTAATCTCTAAATCTTCTTTTTCTCCGGAAATATACATATTAATTGGATTATCAATTTGTTCTACATCAAATTGTTCTCCTTCAAAATATTTACTTTTATGATTTCTTACAAGTCTCATACGATCCAATCGATAAAGAGATAAACTATCTGGTCTTTTATCAAAATAACCAATCACATAATATTTAGAATTATTTTGAATGAGTTTATACGGAGAAATAATATAAAATTCTTTATTATCTTGATGATTACCATGGATATTTGATATTTCTACCAACCTATTTCTTTTTATTTCATAATTAACATACTTAAAATAAATATTTTTCTTTTCATTAATAGCTTTAATAATGGTTGTCATATTTAATAGCAAATCATAATTTCTTATATCATTTTGTCTAATTGTTTGATTTTGAATACGGGATAATTGTTTATTTGAACTTAATGTTTGTAATTTTGTAAGTAGTATATTTACTTCTTTTTGATCTAAATCATTATTATAAAGAATACTATCCCATAAATATTGTATTTGTCCATCATTAAAGAATTCTTCATTTATTGTATAGCCTTTACGATGTTTAGTCTTAATGATTTCTTTTTGATAAATATACTTCGATAATTCATTAATATTTTTTATAGCTTGATAAACCGTTTTAACATCAACTTTGATTCGATATTTTTCTTCAAGTTGCCCTTTTATTTCAATAGCAGGTATATAATCTAATGATTCTTTGATAATAAGATATGTGTAATAGAGTCTGTCCATAGTTTTCTCCTATCTTGCATAATTAAGTGAATATGTCTTGTCTTTATGATACAACATTTCATAACGATATGGTGAATAATTATAAAGAGATTTTTCAAAGCGTTTAAAGGCTTCATCAAGTGTTACAAATGGTAAATGAAAATAAGCTTGTTTATATTGTTTTTCTAATAAAAGAATAAGACTTGCTTGATAATGCATTTGTTCATCACTCATCATTTTATAATGTGTCATACCTAAAATGACTTGATTGAGTTGATTCATTTTAAATGTAAGTAAATGCCTTACTAGACAATAAATTTTTATATTAAAATCACTATGATCTAAAATATAATAAAATAAATTATATTTATATTCGACTAATGGTTTAAAATGTTGATTGATTAATAAATTCATCATGACTAAATGATATTCCATTTCATTATAAGATAAGCAACAATCAATATATCTTTTAATATTTGAAAAAAGCCATAATTGAATATCTTTTCTTTTATTTAATTTTCTTTTTAATTGAAAAACATCAATACACGTATTCATTAAATCATAAATATCTTGTTGATAAATTCCGTCACTATGAATTAATAAATATGTTTTTACCTCCATAATTGATACATCTGTCATTTGTTCATAACTTTTAACTACCATTAAAATCATCCCCTTTTCTTTATCTATATTATAGGGAGATGATGATTTTTATGATTAATTTGTATCTGTTTTAAAGCCAAAAAAAAGGAGTTAAATAACTCCCTTATTTTCTAAGAATTTTCTAATTTTCTTTGTTGCTGCTTTAAGTTCTTCTAAACTATAAGCATAAGAAACACGAATATATCCTTCTCCTGCTTCACCAAAAGCACTTCCTGGCACACAGGCTACTAACTGATCATTTAATAATTCTTCACAGAATTGTTCTGATGTAAGCCCTGTTGATTTAATACATGGGAAAACATAGAAAGCACCTTGTGGTGTAAATGTTTTAAGTCCCATTTCATTAAATGTTTTGACTAAGAAGTTTCTTCTTGCAAGATAAGCTTGTCGCATTTTTTCAATTTCTTCATCACAATGTCTCATCGCTTCAATGGCTCCATATTGAGCACAAGTTGGAGCTGACATAATGACATATTGATGAATTTTTTTCATCATTTTAACTAGATATTCATTCGCAAGAACATAACCTAAACGCCATCCTGTCATCGCATAAGCTTTAGAAAAACCACTGACAAGAATAACTTGATCTTTGATTTCATCAAAAGATGCAATTGAACAGAATTTATGTTCATAAGAAAGTTCTGCATAGATTTCATCAGTTATGATCATAATTCCTGATTCTTTAAAGATTGGAACAAGTTTTTCATAATCTTCTCTTGTCATGAAACCACCTGTTGGATTACTTGGATAATTTAAAAGAATAGCTTTTGTTTTTTCATTGATTGCTTCTTTTAATAGCTCTGGTGTAAGTTTAAATTCATTTTCTTCTGTTAAAGTAATATTTCTTACCACTCCACCAGCAAGTGCAACACCCGGTGTATAAGCAACATAACTTGGTTGTAATAAAATGACTTCATCACCTGGATTAATAATTGTTCTAAAGGCTAAATCGATTCCTTCAGACCCCCCAACAGTGACAATACATTGTTCTGGTTTATAATCTAAATTAAATCTTCTTTTTTGATATTTACAAATTTCTTTTCTTAATTCTAATAATCCTTGATTTGCTGTATAGAATGTTTTTCCTTTTTCAATTGAATAGATTGCAGCTTCTCTAATTGTCCAAGGGGTTGCAAAATCAGGTTCACCTACCCCTAAAGAAATAACACCTTCCATTTGATTAGCTAAATCAAAAAATTTACGAATTCCACTAGGTGGAATATCTTTTACAACAGGATTAACAATTTTTTCAAAATCCATTATGGAGTTACCAATAATCTTTCTGCTGCATCTTTATTATCATCCTCAACAAGTCTACCCATGTTTTTATATTGTTTCAAAACATACATTGTGGCTGTTCTTTCAATACCTTCAATAACCGCTAAACGACTATTAACGAATTTAGCAACTTCCACCATTGTTTTTCCTTTAACAATTAATAAAAACTCATAATTTCCCGCTAATAAATACATTGTATCTACTTCTGGAAAATTATAGATTTTTTTCGCAATACGATCATATCCATAATCTCTTTCAGGTTTCGCATTAACTTGAATCACAGCTGTACACACATCGTGGTTTGTTTTATCCCAATTGATCAAAGTATGATAACCATAGATTGTTTTATTTTTTTCTAAATCTTTAATTGTCTTATCAACATTTTCTTCTGTTTCGTTTAAGGCGGCCGCAAGATCAACGACTTCCATTTTCGCGTTGTTTTCAATTAATGATAAAAGTAAATTTTCATCCATATCCTCTTCCTCCTTATTATGACTCTAATTATATACTAATTTAGAGGTAAGGTAAATTGAATTTTTATTAGAAATAAGAGGAGTTGTTGCTTGTCTAGATAAGTAAAGTGTTCTATAATAAATATGAGGTGAAATTATGATTATACAAAGTAAAAAAGTCTGGATTGCGGATCAATTCACGCCAGCACAATTAGAATTAGAAGATGGAATTATTAAAGAAATATATCCTTACAATGAAAAAGAAGTTACGAAAGATTATGGAGATTTAAGAATTCTTCCTGGCTTTATTGATATTCATTGCCATGGAGCTTATGGTTTTGATACAAATGATGCTGATCCTGAAGGATTAAGAAAATGGGCAAAAGGAATCGTTGATGAAGGAGTTACTTCTTTCCTTGCAACAACTCTTACTCAAAGTGAAGAAGTTCTTACAAATGCGGTAAGTAATGTCGCAAAAGTTGTGGAAGAAGGTTATGAAGGTGCTGAAATCTTAGGTATTCATTTTGAAGGTCCTTATTTAAATAAAGCACATAAAGGAGCTCAACCTGAAGAATATTGTGTAAAACCTAATATTGAACAATTTAAAAGATATCAAAAAGCTGCTCATGGTTTAATTAAATATATTACTATGGCTGTTGAAAATGATGAAGATTACGCTCTTACAAAATATTGTAGTCAAAATAATGTGGTCGTAAGTATTGGACATTCAAATGCAACTTATGAACAAGCTGTTCAAGCATACGCTCATGGAGCAAGAAGTATGACTCATGTTTATAATGCAATGACACCATTTACGCATCGTGCAAATGGTCTTGTTGGTGGTGCTTTACGTATTAGAAATATGTATGGAGAAATTATTTGTGATGGAAATCATTCTACTCTTGCCGCTTTAAATAATTTCTTTACTTCTAAAGGACCTGATTACAGTATTATGATTACAGATTCCTTAATGTGTAAAGGATTTCCTGTAGGTACTAAATTTGATTTTGGTGGACAAGAAGTTGTCATTTATCCAGATGGTAGTGCTCATTTAGTAGAAGCAGGAAACTTAGCAGGATCTACTTTAAATGTAAACAAAGGATTAAAAATCTTAATTGAAGATGCATTAGTTCCTGTTAATTACGCGATCAATGCATGTACATCAAACCCAGCAAGATGTTTACATGTTGATGATCGTAAAGGAACAATTGGCGTTGGTTATGATGCTGATCTTGTTATTTTAGATAGAGATTATGAAGTTGTACAAACTTATTGTAAAGGCGTTGGGCAAAAATAAGATTTTGAGATGCTTCATGCATCTCTTTTTTTTCTTATATAGAAAGCTTTTTATAGTCATTTTATGGTACAATTGTTTCAAAAGGAGGCGATTTTGTGTATCGTTTTTATGTATCAAGTTACGCTAAAGGAAAAGAAAAAGGTCTTTATGTATGTACTTTAGATGAAACTAAAAATGAACTTCATTTAAATAAACATATTCCTACCGAAGATTTTCCTTCTTATGTTATTAAAAAAGATGATTATCTTTATGTATCTTTAAAAGATGCACGTGTTGGTGAAGGAGGAGGTGTCGCAAGTTATCATATTGAAGAAGATGATTTAAAACAACTTTCTTTTTATAATTCCCATGGTCGTTCTTATACTCATTTATGTTTAAGTCCTGATCAAAAATATTTATTTACAGCCAATTATCACGTTGGAGCAACAGCTGCTTTCCCTTTAAAGGATCATAAAATTGGAGATAAACTTTCAGTTGTTCACCATCATGGTTCAGGAATTGATTTACTTAAAAGACAAACAAGTCCTCATGCTCATTATGTAGGAATTACTCCTGATCATAAATATCTTTACAGTGTTGACCTAGGTGCTGATAAAATTGTTATGTATGAATTTATTAATGAAAAATTACAAGAAACATCATTAAGTCAATCTGTGATTCCTGGTAGTGGGCCTCGTCATATGATTTTTTCTCATGATGGTAAATATTGTTATCTCGTCAATGAAATTAGTAACAGTATTATGGTTTATCAATATCATGATGGACACTTTACTTTGATTCAAGTTATTCATTGTGTACCTCGTCATTTTCATGGCTTTTCAAGTGCTGCTGCTATTCATATGACATCAAGTGGTAAACATATTATTGTTTCCAATCGTGGACATGATAGTATTGTCCTTTATCGCGTTAATCAAGAAACAGGAAAAATCACTTTACTTTATATGGTGCATACTGGAAAAGGACCTCGTGATTTTAATATTATTGATGATCGTTATATTGTTGTTGCAAGTCAAGAAGAAGATTTTTTAGAGCTTTATACATTTGATGAAGAAAAAGAAGAAATTAAGCCTACAGGAAATACTTTAGATATTATTCAACCTGTTTGTGTAGCTTTATAAAAGGAGAAAGATTATGAAATACGAAATTGTTGGAGATACTCTCCCTGTTGTTATTTGTCACTTAAATAAAGGTGAAAAAATGATTAGTGATAGTGGTGCTATGGCTTGGATGGATCCATGTATGAAAATGGAAACAAACGGTGGTGGTGCTGGTAAAATCATCGGTAGAATGTTTTCTGGTGAAACTTTATTTAGAAATAGTTATACGGCAAATGAAGATGGTTTGATTGCCTTTGCCTCAAGTTTCCCTGGAAAAATTGTCGCTATTGATGTAGATCCTGGAAAAGAAGTCATCATTCAAAAATCTGCTTTTCTAGCTAGTGAAGAAAATGTAGAAACATCGGTTTTCTTTAATAAGAAATTTTCTTCTGGTATATTTGGTGGTGAAGGTTTTATTTTAACAAAGGTTTCAGGACATGGAACATGTTTTATTGAAATTGATGGAAGTACCGTAGAATATAATTTACTACCAGGTCAACAAATGGTTATTGATACCGGTTATCTTGCAATGATGGATGCTACTTGTAAAATGGATATCCAATCAGTTCCTGGTTTAAAAAATAAATTTTTAGGAGGAGAGGGATTATTTAATACCGTGGTTACTGGTCCTGGTAAAATTGTGGTTCAAACAATGCCTATTTCAGCAGTAGCAAATTCACTTGCAAAATTTTTCCCTCAAGGTAAATAATGAAGAAATTGTTTTGTTTTGATATTGATGGTACTTTAAGAACAACCACAGATCATCAAATACCAGAAAGTACCATCAAAGCCTTAAATTTATTAAGAGAAAAAGGTCATCTTTTATTAGTATCTACAGGTAGAAGTGTTGACTCTTTAAAGAATACTCACATTTATGATACTTTTGCCTTTGATGGGTATGTATGCAATAGTGGACAAGCTTTATTAGATAAAAATTTAAAACTTATTCACAAAGAAAGTTTATCTACAACTGTTGTTTTAAAAGCTTTAGACGCTTCTAAAAAACACAACATTCCTTTAGCTCTTAAATGTACACCAAGAATTATTAATATGGAACCCAATGAAAATGTCATTCGTTCATGTAATTATTTCAATAATCCAATTCCCCCTGTTGGTAGCTATACCAATCAAGAAGTAGGTGCCATGATTGCTTATGGTCCTTTAGATTATGACTATCAAGAATTTAAAGATATTGAAGAACTTGATGTGATGGTAGGAGAAAGTAGTTATGCTGATATTACTATTAAAGGAATTTCTAAAGCAACTGGCATTGCTTATTTTATGAAGTTATGGAATATGAAAAGTTATGTGGCTTTTGGGGATTCTTTAAATGATGTTGAAATGTTTAAACATGCTTCTTTTTCGATTTGTATGGGACAAGGAAATAATGAGTTAAAGAAATTAAGTGATTTTGTGACAACTTCTATTGATGAAGATGGTATTTATTATGCATGTAAAGAATTAGGCTATATCTAAAATAGCCTTTTTTATTTCGTCTAAGTTCTTAACTATTAAGAGTAAATCAAAGAGTTCTTCATATTGTTTGGTTGATAGATTTTCTAAAAAAATTGGATCTACATCAGGGAAACGAATAAAGAAAAGTTTGAGAGCATTTCTTCTTGCAATCAGTTTTTTTGTTTTTCAAAAGAAGTATTTTCTTGATTCATAAAAAAACTCCTTCTTTCATTATAGAAAAATATATTTTTTTATAAATGGACAGATAGTCCAAAATACTCCTTAAAATTATGCCCAAAATAAAAATGGTCTTTCGACCATTTTTTAATTATCTTAATTTTGTAATATCAATTAACGATGGCACACCATGTTTACGTTTTTCAAGTGAATCAATAAGTGCTTTTGCTGTATCAAGTGACGTATAAATTGGAATACCTGCTTCTACAGCAAAACGTCTAATTAAGAAGCCATCTTTTAAGTTATCATTTCTTGTTGGAATATCGATTACTAAATCAACTGTATCCGTAAACATTAAGTCAAAGATTGTATTTGTTTTTTCACAGATACGATTGACAAAATGTACAGGTACATCATGTTCTTTTAAGAATTTATATGTTCCTTCTGTTGCATATAAATCATAACCAAACATATAATATTGTTTAGCGATTGGTAAGAATTCTTCTTTAGAAGAATCTTTAATTGTACAAATGATATTCTTTCTCTTAGGTAATTGAATACCTGTTCCCATGAATGCTTTATAAATAGCTTCATCTAAGTTTTTAGAAATACCTAAAACTTCTCCTGTTGATTTCATTTCAGGTCCTAAAGAAATTTCTGCACCTTTGATTTTTTCAAATGAGAACACTGGCATCTTAACTGCAATTGTTTCTTTTTCTGGAACAATTCCATAAGAATATCCTTGTTCTTCAATTGTATGTCCCATGATTGCTTTTGTTGCAATGGCAACAATTGGGATATCTGTAACTTTTGAAATATAAGGAATTGTTCTTGAAGATCTTGGGTTAACTTCAATAACATAAACTTGATCTTCATAAACAATGAATTGAATATTGATTAATCCGACAACATGTAATGCTTTAGCAAGACGTTTTGTATAATCAACGATCACATCTTTAATTTCTTGTTTGATTTTTTGTGGTGGGTAAACAGAAATACTATCTCCCGAGTGAACTCCCGCACGTTCAACGTGTTCCATAATACCTGGAATTAAGATACCATGTCCATCACAAACTGCATCAACTTCAACTTCTTTACCAGATAAGTATTTATCAATTAAAATTGGATGTTCTTGGTATTGTCTATTAATGATTTTCATGAACTTTTTAATATCACCATCATTTAAGGCAATTTCCATACCAGCACCACCTAATACATAAGATGGTCTTACTAAAACTGGATATCCTAATTTATTAGCAACTTCAATTGCTTCTTCTGCAGTAAAGACTGTTGAACCTCTTGGACGATCAATATGACATTTTTCAAGAATTTCATCAAATCTTTCTCTATCTTCTGCAGCATCTACATCATCGGCATCTGTTCCTAAGATTTTAACACCCATATCTGTAAGTGCTTTGGTAAGTTTGATCGCTGTTTGTCCACCGAATTGAACGATTGCTCCATCAGGTTTTTCAATGTCTACAATACTTTCTACATCTTCAGCAGTAAGTGGTTCAAAGTATAAACGATCAGCAATATCAAAGTCTGTTGATACTGTTTCAGGGTTGTTATTAACAATAATTGTATCGTATCCTGCTGCTTTTAAGGCCCATACACAATGTACCGAACAGTAATCAAATTCGATACCTTGACCAATACGAATTGGTCCTGATCCTAAAACCATGATTTTTTTCTTTTCTCTTTGTGGTTCTACTTCGTTCACTCCACCTTGAATTGAATAGTAATAAGGTGTTTGTGCATCAAATTCTGCCGCACATGTATCAACAACTTTATAAGCTGCAACAATATTATTATCTTTACGCATTTGATGAATTTCTTGTTCTGTTTTTCCAGTTAATTCAGCAATGACTCTATCTGGGAATTGTAATCTTTTTGCTTGTTTTAATAAATCAACTGTTAATTCTTCTGTTTTAATTCTTTCTTCCATTTCTACTAAATGTTTTATTTTATCAATGAACCAAACATCAATTTTAGTAATTTCATGGATTTCTTGTTCAGTAATTCCTTTTCTTAATGATTCAGCAACTGCAAAGATACGTTGATCATCAACATCTTTTAATTTTTGTTTTAATTCATCATGTGTTAATTTTGTAAAGGCATCTAAGTGTAAGTAGAAAACATTTTGTTCAAGAGAACGTAAAGCTTTCATCAAAGCTCCTTCAAAGTTATTACAGATTGACATAACTTCTCCAGTTGCTTTCATTTGTGTTCCTAATTTTCTTGAAGCATCAACGAATTTATCAAATGGCCATTTAGGAATTTTACATACCACATAGTCTAATGTTGGTTCATAAGAAGCATATGTTTTACCTGTAACGGCATTTTTGATTTCATCTAAAGTATATCCTAAAGCAATTTTAGCTGCTAATTTAGCGATTGGATAACCTGTTGCTTTAGAAGCTAAAGCTGATGAACGAGAAACACGAGGGTTTACTTCGATAACACAGTATTCAAAACTATTTGGATTTAAAGCGTATTGTACATTACATCCACCTTCAATATTTAAAGCTGTAATAATATTTAAAGCTGATGAACGTAACATTTGATATTCTTTATCTGATAAAGTTTGGCTTGGTGCCACAACAATACTATCTCCTGTATGAACACCAACAGGATCTAAGTTTTCCATGTTACATACAGTAATACAGTTTCCTGCACTATCTCTCATTACTTCATATTCGATTTCTTTCCATCCAGCAATACATCTTTCAATTAAACATTGACTTACTCTTGATAGACGTAAACCATTTGAACAAATATCATGAAGTTCTTTTTCATTATTTGCGATACCTCCACCAGTACCACCTAATGTATAAGCAGGTCTTACAACAACTGGATAACCAATTTTTTCTGCAAATTCTAAAGCATCATTAACATGGTTAACAACGATGGATGCAGCACATGGTTCGTTAATTCTTTCCATTAAGTTTTTAAATTCTAAACGATCTTCTGCAAGTTTGATTGTATCTGTATTTGTCCCAATTGTACGAACATTGTGTTCTTCTAAGAATCCTTCATCCGCTAAAGCCATAGCGATGTTTAATGCATTTTGTCCACCTAATGTTGGTAAAATGCTATCTGGTTTTTCTTCCATGATTAATTTTTTAACAACAGGTACAGTTAATGGTTCGATATAAACTTTATCTGCGATATCACCATCTGTCATGATAGTTGCTGGGTTTGAATTAATTAAAACAACTTCTACCCCTTCTTCTCTTAAAGCACGACATGCTTGTGTTCCAGCATAATCAAATTCTGCTGCTTGACCAATGATGATAGGTCCTGAACCGATAACTAATACTTTTTTAATACTTAAATCTCTTGCCATCTTATTTACCCTCCATCATTTTTTCAAATTCATCAAATAAAGCATCTGTATCTAATGGACCAGCACATGCTTCTGGATGAAATTGTACTGTTTTAATATTTTTACCCATATATTCAACACCTTCGATTGTTTGGTCATTTACATTAATAAACCAAGGTTTTGCAATATTACGATCAATAGAATCATCACAAATTACATAGTTATGATTTTGTGTAGAAATATAAACACGACCTGTATTTAAATCTTTAACAGGATGATTTGCACCATGGTGTCCATATTTTAATTTTTCAGTTTTAAATCCATGAGCTAAAGCCATTAATTGATGACCTAAACAAATCGCAAAGATTGGTAAACCACTTTCAGATAATTTCTTTACTTCTTCAATAATTTCTATATTTTCACTAGGATCTCCAGGACCATTTGATAACATCACTCCATCATAGTTTCCTTCAATGATTGTACTTGCAGGAGTAGATGCTGGATAAACTGTGACTTCCATATTTCTATTAGCTAATGATTTAGCAATATTTTTCTTAGCACCAAAGTCTAATAAAGCAACTTTTCGATCTCCTGTTCCTACTTTATATGGTTTGTCACATGTTGTTTTTTCAACGACACCAGTTACTTTAAAGTTATGTATTTTTTTCATCACTTCACTTAAATCATCATATTTTGTTGTTGTAATCATTCCATTCATACAACCTTTATTTCTAATGATTTTAGTTAAATGTCTTGTATCGATTCCTTGAATACAAGGAATGTCATGTTCAATTAAATAATCTTTTAAATCAATATTTTTTCTAAAATTACTTCCAAGTCTAGCAAGTTCATTCACTACAAATCCTTCAACATAAGGTTTTGTAGATTCTTGATCTTCTAAACATACTCCATAGTTTCCAATTAATGGATATGTCATAACAACTGATTGTCCTGCATAGGAAGGATCCGTTAATACTTCTACATATCCTGTCATTGAAGTATTAAATACAAATTCACTGACAACTTCTTTGTTAGCCCCTACGCTTTCACCTTCAAATACGTTTCCATCTTCTAAGATTAAATAGGCTTTCATATATTTTCCTCCTTTTTTTTGTTATAAAAAAACATATCAATTAAAAATGATATGTTAGAAACAATGAGAATATAAAAATGAGGTACTCGTATTCAATTGTAAGCAATCATATTTGACACTTTGTTGTAACATAGCCCTCATCTCCTTTTGTTCTTGAATAGTATAGTAGATTTGACAACATTTTTCAACACCAATTTATAATTTTTTATTATTATGTAATTTTATTTTATTAACAATTTTTTAGTATAAGAAAAAAGAGATTTTACTCTCTTTCTATGATTGAAAATACTTTTCTATTTCTTTTACTTCCTTTTCATGTATTTCTAATAAGTTAATTGCTTCTTTAAATGACATTTGTAATCCTATCATTAGTTTTTTACATGCGCTATATTCTTTTCTTTACGTTCTATTTGTTTGCCTTCATTTCTTGCTTCTAAGGCAATGCTTTCACCTAAATCACAAATATCTTTAACCTCACTTTCTATTTTCTTTGTATCATTCTATAATTCTTTGTTTCCCATTATAATCTAATACATTATTTAAAAAGGCCATCAATGGTGTCAATAATTCATCATATACTTACTTTTTATTTAAATCATGTTCTTTGTTTGAGTATACCACAAGAATAACTTCCTTGTCATAAACTTCTTTTTCTTCTACTGTTGCTCCACAAATAATCCTTTCGTTTGTTTCATAGGCATTCATATGACCATCTTTTCTTTTAGGTGCCTTTAGCATGATTCACAAAGAATAGACCTTCTTCATTCCATCATAGTTTTTATCATCATACTCTGTTCCCAATTATCCTGACACTATCTTGGCGACATAAGCATAGCCACTAGTAATAACAGAATATCCTTTTTGTATTTCTAAATTTAAATAGACTCGTATATTCTTTCCATCTTCTTGTGGTACATCAATATAACACAAAATATCATAATAAACCACGCCTTCATCTTTGATAAAGCCTTCCTTATCTACAAGATGAAAATGTGGATTGACCATTCTATCACCTATATGTACTCCTTTTATTAGTCTTCTAATTTCTTCAAAACTTAAATACTTTGCTTCATCTACAACTACCTTTATGATTCTTGATAATACTTCTTCATTTCCTATGATCATCTTGTATAAATGATCATACATTGTTGTTTGTTTACTTGTTGTTATTTTATTTATTTTGTCCATAAGTAGTCCTCCTACTTATCTGTTCTTTTTTTGAAAAAAATAAAAAAATTGTTAGGAAATCAGATAATTTCCTAACAATCATGTATCTTAGTCTTTAATAGCTTTATGATATTCTTGAAGTGATTTTACTTCATGTGTTCCATGAATTTCAGCTTCTAAGATACCTTCTACAGCTGCATTTGCAGCAGCAATGTTTGTCATGTATGGAATTTTCATTTTAATAGCTGTTTTTCTAATATAACTATCATCATGTGCAGATTCTTTACCATGTGGCGTATTGATCACCATATCAAGTTCACCATTTGTAAGAGCATCTGCAATATTTGGACGACCTTCTTTGATCTTTTTAATTTTGATAGCTGGAATATTATTGCTATTGATTAATTCAAATGTTTTACCTGTAGCCACAATTTCAAATCCTGCATCATAATATTTTCTAGCAAGAGCAACAACATCTTTTTTATCTCTATCAGAGACAGAAATTAAAACACGCCCTGATGTTGGTAATTTTGTTTGAGTAGCTTCTTCAGCTTTAAAGATAGCCGCTCCATAAGAATTAGCTAAACCTAATACTTCTCCTGTTGATCTCATTTCAGGTCCTAGAATTGGATCAACTTCAGGGAACATATTGAATGGGAAAACAGCTTGTTTTACACCAATATGAGGAATCTTTCTATCTTTTAAATCTTTAACAGGTGATGGTCTACCTGTAAGTTCACGTGTAACGATATCTGTTGCAAGTTTTACCATGTTGATGTTACATACCTTAGATACTAAAGGTACTGTTCTTGAAGCACGTGGATTTGCTTCTAAAACATAAACTTTATCATCTGCAATGGCATATTGCATATTCATTAAACCACGTACATTCATTTCTCTAGCAATTTTCTTAGTATATTCTTTTATTGTTTGTACATGTCTTACTGGAATATGTTTAGATGGTAAAATACACGCTGAGTCCCCTGAGTGAATACCAGCAAGTTCAATATGTTCCATAACAGCAGGCACAAAAACATTTTCTCCATCAGAAATAGCATCTGCTTCACATTCCATCGCATCATTTAAGAAACGGTCAATTAAGATAGGACGATCAGGTGTTACCCCAACAGCAGCAGCCATGTATTGTTTTAATGATTCATCATCATAAACAACTTCCATTCCTCTACCACCTAATACATAAGATGGTCTTACCATTAATGGATAACCAATTCTTTGAGCAATTTCTAAAGCATCATCAACTGTAACTGCCATTCCTGATTCTGGCATTGGAATTTCTAGTTTTTCCATCATTTCATTAAATAAATCACGATCTTCAGCCATATCAATAGTTTCAGGTGTTGTTCCTAAAATATTTACACCATTTTCTTTTAATTGACTTGCAAGATTTAATGGTGTTTGTCCACCAAATTGAGCAATAACTCCTAGTGGTTTTTCTTTTTCATGAATACTTAAAACATCTTCTAATGTTAATGGTTCAAAATAAAGTTTATCAGATGTATCATAATCTGTTGAAACTGTTTCTGGGTTACAGTTTACAATAATTGTTTCAAATCCTAATTTCTTTAAGGCAAGAGAAGCATGAACACAGCAATAATCAAATTCAATACCTTGACCAATTCTGTTAGGTCCTCCACCTAAGATCATGATTTTCTTATTATTTGAAACTTCATCTTGATCTTTTCCATTATATGTAGAGTAATAATAAGAACTATCTTTTGTACTTGATACATGAACAGGTTCCCATACTTGATGCATACCCATTGCAAGTCTTTGATTTCTAATTTCTTTTTCTTCAATATCTAATATCTTAGAAATATATTTATCAGCAAATCCATCTTTCTTTGCTTGTTTTAAAACGTCATCTGGTAATTGATTTCCTTTATAAGAAGCAATTTTTTCTTCTTCTTCAACGAGTTCTTTCATTTGTTCAATGAAATAATGTTTAATTTTTGTAAGTTCAAATAATTCATTAACAGTAGCTCCTTTTCTTAAAGCTTCATACATAATGAATTGTCTTTCACTTGTTGGATTAATTAATAATTTTAATAATTCATCTTTAGATAAATCATTAAAGTTCTTTGCATATCCTAAACCATAACGTCCTGTTTCTAAAGAACGAATTGCTTTTTGGAAAGCTTCTTTATAAGTTTTACCAATACTCATAACTTCCCCAACAGCTTTCATTTGTGTACCAAGTTTATCTTCAGCCCCTTTGAATTTTTCAAAAGCCCAACGAGCAAACTTAATAACAACATAATCCCCATCAGGATAGTATTTATCTAATGTTCCATATTTACCACAAGGAATTTCATCTAATGTAAGACCAGCCGCTAACATTGCTGAAACTAAGGCAATAGGGAAACCTGTCGCTTTAGAAGCTAAAGCAGATGAACGTGATGTTCTTGGATTGATTTCAATAACAACAATACGATCTGTTACTGGATCATGAGCAAATTGAACATTTGTACCTCCAATAACTCCAATTGATTCAACAATACGATAAGCTTGTTCTTGTAAACGATCTTGTACTTCTTTAGAAATAGTAAGCATTGGTGCACTACAGAAAGAATCTCCAGTATGTACTCCTAATGGATCAATATTTTCAATAAAACAAATTGTAATCATGTTATTTTTAGCATCTCTTACAACTTCTAATTCTAATTCTTCCCATCCTAAAATAGATTCTTCAATTAAGCATTGGTGTACTAAACTTGCTTGCAAACCTCTATTTACAACTATTTTTAATTCATCAACATTGTAAACAAGTCCTCCACCTGCTCCACCCATTGTATAGGCAGGTCTTACAACTACTGGATAGCCTAATTTATCAGCAATAGCTAAAGCTTCATCAACCGTATTTGCAATTTCACTTCTTGCCATTTCAATACCAAGTTCATTCATGGCTTTTTTGAATTCTAAACGGTCTTCTCCACGTTCAATAGCATCTACTTTTACCCCTAATACTTGAACGTCATATTTGTCTAAAACTCCGGCATTACTTAATTCAGAACATAGATTTAAAGCTGATTGTCCACCTAAGTTAGGAAGTAAAGCATCTGGTCTTTCTTTTTCAATGATTTGTGTTAATCTTTCTACATTCAATGGTTCAATATATGTCACATCTGCAGTTTCTGGATCTGTCATAATTGTAGCTGGGTTAGAATTGACTAAAACAATTTTATACCCTAATCCTCTTAATGCTTTACAAGCTTGTGTACCTGAATAATCAAATTCACATGCTTGACCAATAATAATTGGTCCTGAACCAATGACTAATACTGTGTTAATATCTTCTCTTTTTGGCATCTTTAATCCTCCTTTTGATTGTAAAAAAAACATATCTTAGAAAAGATATGTTTCAAATTAAAAAATAAAAAGCGAAAAAGGGCCCATGTCTTTATATTGAATTGTCATAAGTAGATTTTTTTTCATAATGGCCTCCTATAAGCAATTTCGCTCTATCCATAGAAAGATTATATAAGATAATGATTGGGAATTAAATAAATTAAAATATAATTATCATACTAATTTTTTATTTCCATGCCAAATAATATCCTTGCCAATTCTTTTTAAGTTGAGCTGTTACTTCTTGTTTCTTTTTTATTTCCATTTCATTTGTATACGTATATTCAACCATCACAGTATCTTCTTTTTTTATATTTTTACATGTATATGCTTTTTCAAATTCAATATATCTTTATCACTATTAATATAAATTGTTCCTTTCACATCACGATATTCTGTATTTCCTTTAAAATTATATTCTTTATCCCACAAATAGATTTCATCTTTCTTTGTCTTATTTCCACTAAATGAAAGAGTAAAATCACCTTTGTTCTTTTTTTCATTATAACTTTCTAACATAATTCCACCACTAGCATCTTCATCTAAATAGTTTTCAAAGTTGATATCTGCATCTAACATTCCAAAATTTTTTTCACCATTTGTTTGGGAAATAAGTTGTGCAAATTGAACTGTTTGAATAGGTAGATTTATTATTCCTTTAAAAGAATCTTCTTTATTTAAAGAAAGTGTATATGTATCTTTATCCGTTTTAAAAATAACTTATGCTGTTGTATTATCTTGATAATTTTTTAAAATCAAATCAATATTTATATTATAACTATCCTTTTTAATATCACTGATATAACCACTAAAATAAGTACAAATAGAATTTGTATTTAGTGAAATTGGTTGATCACCATAAAAGTCATTGATTTGTTGTTGCAATGAAGAATTTGCTTCTTCCAATGCATCCATTTTCTCACTCATCTTAACTGCTACATAGCTTTCCATAATAAATGCTAGAAAAACAACAATTCCAAAGATAATGATCATATTTCGATGATTAGTACTTTGATCCGTTTTTATTTTTTGCTTTCATCTAAAAGTTCCTCTAAAGAGATACCAAAAACATCAGCCATAGCCTTACAACTTTGTATATCAGGTGATGACAGATTACTTTCCCATTTTGATATTGTTTGTTTTGATATATGTAGTAATTTACCTAATTCTTCTTGCGATAATCCTTTCATTTTCCGATATTTTTGAATACGTTCTCCAAGTGTCATAGAATCTTTCCTCATTTTATTCATCATAACATGAAATAAGAAGAAGATATGCTCTAAGGATTAACATTTTGTCTATAAATCTTTACTTTAATAAAAATCAAATATTTCGTACAATTATCTAAAGGAGGAATTCTATGAAATCTAAAATACTCTTTATTTGTTGTTTTATTTTATTATTATGTGGTTGTTCAAAAAAAGAAGACACTAAAACCGAAGAACTTCTTACAAATAATGATATTGGTTTTACAATTATCGTTGAAGATGGTCGTGGAATTACAAAGGATTCTAGGATAAATCATATAAATGATTATATTGGTGATCAGTATATAGAATCAAAAAAGAATAATAATACAGTTTATTATAATGATTCTATTCAAATTACTTTAAATAAAAAGAATAAAGTTAAAAAAGTAGAACTCTTTACAGATCATTACAAAGTTGAAGGTAATTTCTACATTGGTTTAGAAAAAAATAATTTAGATTACGAAAATCATAAAGAAGCGAACAATCAATATATTGCCTATAGTGAGAATAAAACAGTTAAAATGACCTACACGCTTTCAAACAATACAATTACAAAAATCACATTAGCCTAAAAATAGTTATCGATCAGATAACTATTTTTCTTTTAATTTCTTCATTTTTTCTTCTTTTGCAATCGTTTTAAAAATAATACTTTTACTTGTAGGACTATATGATTCAAAATCTATCTCATGTGCATGCTCATCATATATTGGTGCATCATCCACAATAATCGTTACATTCATACGTAAAATATCATAAATTCTTTTTACTAATTTATTATTGGGATTTAAATTAGGATTTGTTTCAATTCTATAAATAGTACTCTCACTTACTCCTAAGCCCTCTGCAAGCTCTTTTCTAGAAACGCCTCTTTCTATTCTTTTATTCATAATTATCTCATTAACATTCATTATCCGTCACCCTTTTAATTCATGTTAACAATTAAATTGTGCATTTTACGCATTATAAAAGATACCTTCAGGAACGATAACTATTCTTTCATGCACGTTCTATTGACTTTATATTCGTGTCAAATATAAAGTACACTTAAGGAGGTAATTATGATAAACTATTTAATTGAAAAATACTTTACATTGTTAAAGGGAATTGCATACGGTAATGCTTCATCATTATCAAGTATGGATTTTTATGAATTCGAAAAACCTGAACAATTAAAGAATTTAAACAAATAAGGAAGGTGGCATCATTATGAATATTTTGATATTAGAGGATACAAATACTTTTGTAGAGGAGTTTGTTGATATACTCAAAAATAACAATCTATTCGCTGATGCCCATTTCTTTTGTCTAGGGGATCACTTTGAAGAGATTGATAACACAAAAGACTACCAAATTATTTTTATAGATGTTCATTTAAGTAAATCAATAAATGGTATCGATTTTTCTATAAAACTTAAAAAGAGGTTTCCCAAAGCACTTATTGTTTTTGTGACCATGAACAATAACTTTGTTCATAAATCCATGGAACTTCAACCATTTTATTTCATTAGAAAAGATCATTTAAATGAAGACATGTCTATCTTCTTTAAAATGTTTAAAGAACATTTAGAAAACACAAGTTTTATAGTCATTAACGCTAGAGAAAAACACGTACGTATTAATACCAGTGATATTATCTACATAGAAGCTGATGGTCATTACTTAAAAATTGTCACACTAGATGGTGAATACAAATTCAAAGAAAAAATAAAAGAATTTAAAACTCAACTCAATAATAACAATATCATACAAGTACATAGATCCTATCTTATTAATTTAGATTTTGTCTATGATGTAAATTCCAAGTTCATCATCTTAAGAAATAAGAAAGAAATCAATATAGGTAAAACATATAAAAAGAAATTTAAACTAACTTATCAGGATTATTTACTCAATGGTAGCTTATAGTATATTTCTTAATTTTGTAGAAGTATTTACACTTACTGCTTTCGTTTACCTTTATTACTCATTTTCAAATAAGAAAACATTTGTATTATTATTTTGTTGTTTATTATTTGGTTTTGAAATATGTGATATCTTAAGAGAAAACGGTATTGTATTAATGTCATTTAATTTTATAGTCTGTTATGGATTTATCTTGTATAAGAAAAAAGTGTTTAATTTTAGTGATTTGTTTATCCTAGGTTTTTATATATTTTCAATGAATATTTTACCGCTTTTAATATACTATTTTTTGAAACAAACATTAATTTTAAACATTTCAACAATTTATATTTTAGTTGGAATTATATCAAAAATCATACTCATTCTCTTTACTTATTGGTTAATAAAACATCTTAGATATCAAATATATGTTCCAAATAAACAATACTTTTTAGTTGTCATCACAGAAATAATAGTTTTAATTAGTTTAGGAATTATTGGTTATTCTACAGTAGATGCATATGTAAGCTATGCAGAAATACTTATTATTGTTCTATTATTTATAATTTTTATATTAATTATACTTAATGGTGTTTACTTTAATATGGTTTATACTGAAAAGATGCAATATGAAAAACAATTACAAAAAGAAAAATATATAAAACAAAGCTTACGTCTCATACAAAACATTAGTTATGATATTGATGATAAGAAACATCGTATTCATTGGATATTAGAACACATTAAACACTTAAACAACGATACAAACACTGAAATATCCAAAGCTATTGAACAATATCAATCTAAAAACACTTACCAAAAATTAATTGCATCTAAAAATCCGGTATTTGATATTTTGATTTCTGTAAAAATCAATAGGTTACAAGATGATAATATAAGTATTAAACCTTTCTTTGAAATTAGCCAAAATGAAAAATATGATGATTTAGATTTTATTGATGTTATTTCTGAAATATTAGATTATGTTAAAAGACATAATGAAATAACTTTGCATATCAAAGGTCAAGGTATTTATACGTTAGTTGAACTTTATTCAGAAAATGATTTTTATGATTATGATAGATGTAAAATTGAATCTGATTTAATTGTTAAGAAAAAGAACATTTATAAAGATGGTATTTATTACATGAAATTTTTATTAAAAGGAACAGATGATGATGTTAGAGAAAATTTATGATAAATATGATTTTGATCAAGATTATGAAGTATATAAGTACGGTCAACAAGTTTTAATATTTAATTCAATCGTTAATATATTTATGTTTATTCTAGGATTATGTTTACATGAAGGACTTATGACATTAGTTTGGATGCTTTCATTTTCTGGCTTAAGAGTAAATTTAGGTGGCTATCATTGTAATAGTCCAATTAAATGTTTTATTACATCTAATATTGTTTACCTTATTTCTATACTAACATATCAACATTTAAGTAATTATTTCCTTGTATTTTTATTTATACTATTTGTATTATTACTAGTAATGAGCAAATATTTTAAATATTTAAATAAAAAAGCAAAATTAACAATGTGCATTGAAGTCATTTGCCTTCTAATTCCAAAAATAAATATGATTATAGTTCTAACATTAATAGAAAATATAATTAGTTATTTAATGACAGCCAAAGAAAAAGTCAATTCGTAATGTGAATTGACTTTTTAAATACTATTTATTTTGTAGATATTCATCCATTGCTTTAGCTGCTTTTTTACCAGCACCCATTGCTAAGATAACTGTTGCTGCACCAGTAACAACATCTCCACCTGCATAAACACCATCTTTAGATGTTTTCATTGAATCTTCATCAACGATAATTCCACCCCAAGATTGGCAATCTAAACCAGGAGTTGTATGTCTGATTAATGGGTTTGGACTTTGTCCAATAGCAACGATAACTGTTCCTGTTTCAATTGTGAAGTTAGATCCTTCTTTAGCAATTGGTCTTCTTCTTCCAGATGCATCAGGTTCACCTAATTCCATTTCAACACATTCCATAGATTTAACCCATCCATCTTCACCTTCAATTTTAACTGGATTAGTTAATAGTTTGAAGATAATTCCTTCTTCTTTAGCATGATGTACTTCTTCAGCACGAGCAGGAACTTCTTCAGGTCCACGACGATAAACAATATATACGTTTTTAGCTCCTAAACGTTTTGCAGTTCTTGCAGCATCCATAGCAACGTTACCAGCACCGATAACACATACTGTATCTGTTACTTTAACTGGAGTTGGATGATCTGGGAATTGATATCCTTTCATTAAGTTAACACGAGTTAAGAATTCGTTCGCTGCATAAACACCGTTTAAGTTTTCCCCAGGAATTCCTTGGAAACGTGGTAAACCAGCACCACTACCTACGAAGATTCCTTGATATCCTTGTTCTTGTAATTCATCAATTGTAATTGAACGTCCTACAACAACATTTGTTTCGAAATCTACACCTAAAGCAGCAACACCATCTACTTCGCTTTGCACTAATTTTTTAGGTAATCTGAATTCTGGAATACCATAAGATAATACCCCACCTGTTTTATGTAATGCTTCAAAAACAGTCACATCATAACCTTTTTTAGCTAATTCACCAGCACATGTAATACCAGCAGGTCCTGATCCAATAACAGCAACTTTTTTACCATTTTTTTCAATTTTTAATTCTGCAGGTTTTCCATGTTCTCTATGATAATCAGCAACGAATCTTTCTAATCGTCCAATTCCTACTGATTCAGTTTTAATTCCTCTAACACATTTACCTTCACATTGATTTTCTTGAGGACAAACACGTCCACAAATTGCAGGTAATGCATTTTCTCTTGTAATTGTTTGATAAGCTTCTTCAAATTCACCTTCAGCAACATGATGAATGAATTCAGGAATTGGTACTCCTACTGGACACCCGTCCATACAGAATGGTTTTTTACAATTTAAGCAACGAGTTGCTTCTTCCATAGCTTGTTCTTTTGTATATCCTAAAGAAACTTCTTCAAAGTTTTTATTTCTTACATTAGGATCTTGTTCAGGCATTTTAACCTTATTTGGTGACATATTAGGCATTATTTTGCACCTCCCATTAAATTACAAATACGATCTGCATTCGCATCTACTTGATGTTCTTCTTCTTTAAACATTCTTTGGCGAGCCATTAATTCATCAAAGTCTACTGATAAACCATCAAAGTCTGGTCCATCAACACATGCGAATTTAATTTTACCATCAACAGTAACACGGCAGCATCCACACATACCTGTACCATCAATCATAATAGGGTTTAATGAAACCATTGTTTTTAAATTATGAGGTTTTGTTACCCCAACAACAGCTTTCATCATAGGTACTGGTCCAATAGCGATAACTTCATCAATTGGATCACCATTATCAATTAATTCTTGTAATTTAACAGTTCCAAATCCTTTTTCTCCTAAAGATCCATCATCTGTCATCACATATACATTTTTACAGAAAGCTTTGAACTTATCTGCCCATAATACATATTGTGCTTCACGTCCACCAATGATAACATCCACATCTACACCCATTTCAGCTAATTTTTTAAGTTGTGGATATAATGGTGCACTACCAACCCCACCGGCAATACCAACAACATGATTTGATTTATGTAAATCAGTTGGTACACCTAAAGGTCCAACAAAGTCAGTGATTTCATCACCTTCGTTTAATTTTGCTAATTGACGAGTTGAAAAACCTACAATTTGATAAATAATTGTAATTGTTTCAGCTTCTCGATCATAATCAGCAATTGTTAAAGGAATTCTTTCTCCATCTTCACCAACTCTTAAAATAATAAATTGACCTGGTTCGCATTTTCTAGCAACCATTGGAGCATGAACTTCCATTAATTCAACAACATCATTTAGTCTTTCTTTTTTGACTATTTTGTACATTTCTGGTTTCCCCCAATTCTTTTAGACTACCTCTATTATACGCCTATGTGAATAAAAAAACAATGTTCCTTCTAGTAAGATTTACTCAAAGAAAATCGTTGTTTTAATTGTTTAAAAATTCTATATTTTGAATATTTTTTGCTCTTTCAAGCTTTTCAATTAAGTTAATATTATTGTTATTTTTAAACAATAAAGAGAATATAATATCCATTATATAATCTGCACTTACCTTTGATGAATAAGATCCTATCTTTGAAAAAATATTTTCTTTAGAACATATCGTTAAACAATAATCTGCATTTTTCTTAAATAGCTATCATTAATAGAAGTAACAGCAATCACTGTACCTTCTTTTTGTTTAATATAATTCACAATTCTTTTAATCTCTTGTTCCTCTCCAGAATACGAAATCACAATAGCAACACTATCTTTATTAGAAAGCATTGCTTGTCTATTTTGATCAGATGATATATGTTTTAGATTTATAAAATAGGGTGTAGACATCATTTTTTGTTCAAATATCTTAAAAAAATCACTTTTTATTTTGAAAAATTTTTATTCTTTTTTTCCAATATAAACAGAAACCTTTTGACTTAAATCTTCATACACTTTTGTTGAGATGCGTGATCCGTAATAATACCATCGATTTCTTCCCAAGAACAAACTGTATATAATCCTTTTTCTTGAAACTTACTACTATCAGCAACCACAAAAACATAATCACTTTTTTCAATCATTTTCTTTTTAATTCCTAATTCTTGATAGGAATGACATGTTGGTCCATCACTATTTAATAATCCAGAAGTTCCTAAAACACAGACATCTACTTGAACTTTATCTAGATATTCTTCACTCCAATGTCCTACTATTGATTGATTTTTTTCTCTTTTTTTACCAGGAGTTAAAAACACATTATGTAAATTTCCATCTAATGTTCAAATGCACCTATAGAAACCGTAAAATATCTTTTGAAGGCATTAAATTAATATATGAACAACAACTTTGACAAGTACTTCCTGAATCAATGATCATACTATTATGTGCCATTAATATTGAAGAAATACAACTTTTGAAAATGCTTACAATTATTTTTGATGAATACTTTCATATTTTGCCTTATTTTCTTTTTTATTTATGAAAATTATTTTCAAAGAACAAAAAAAGGAAAAGTAAACGGGCGTCGCTTACTTTTCCTACGTCATTCAATGAATATAGTTGTCAAAAAAATATCTAAGAGAAGAATGACTTTATAATCTTCTTTGATTACATTTTCATTTTACATATCTTTTATGAATTGAAAATGAAATTTATAGATTTTGATAACTATTTTCATATATTTTTTCATTTATGATTTAGTGTATGCAAATTATTTTCATCGATGTGCTTGAATAAAGGAAATATTTTTTAATTCAATTTCATTAAAATATTCTGACATATGATTATTCATCATTTCTGATGTCAAAGTTTCATCTACACTATACCAACTTTTAGATTTAAAATAGTCTGCAATCTCAGGTGTTTTAAACGTACAATGATGTCTGGCATAAATTTCATTAAGTCCTAACCGTAACTGAAAATCATCTTTATTTTCTAAATCAGCTTCTGTAAGAAGTTCTGTATCACTATGAGCAAATATATATTCATCCTCATCTGTATTTTCTTCTACTGTTGTTTCTATTTTTTCATTTACAATAACTTGAAGGGCTTTTTCTTTACCTGATTCACTAGTACAAATTACTTTTGTCTTACCTGATGATAAAGCCGTAATTTTACCATTTGTATCTACGATACATATTTTTTCATTTTTCGATTGATAAGTACATTTAAGATTAGTTTGAATAGTATATTCATCTCCAATATTTAATGTAACTTTACTTTTTTCTAAATGCAATGGTTTTTCAACATGTTGACTAACAAGATTATCTGGTGAATAAGATGGTTTATTTCCTTTAAAAAATAAAATAAATCCTAACATAGCAATCACCACGACAAGTGCTATGATTCCTAAAATAATAATTTTAGTTTTTTTACGCACTTCTTTTTTATGTTTTTCTCTATTTTTAACCCTTGAACCTACTTCTTCTACTTGGATATCCTCTTGCGATATTCTTGTTCCACAAATATCACAATATTTGGCTCCTTTTGTTAGTAAACTATGACATTTTGGACATAACATAATCATCATCTCCTTACCTTTATTATAAAATAAAATATATTGATTTTCACTACCCGTTTTAGTATAATGTCAAAGACTGGTTCGAGAGCCAAACCCAGTATAAAAAACTAAGGATAAGTAATGAAGATGGCTCTGTCATCTTTTTTATTTCATCTGGCTTCTAACTGTACTTTAGAAGAGGAGGACTACAAATGAATAATAAAAAGGTACAATTAATTGTAATGAATGCCATGATTGGTGCTGCTTATGCAGTTTTAACAATTTTGATTTCACCTATTGCTTATGGAGCAGTGCAAATGCGCTTAACTGAAATTATTGTTTTACTTGCATGTTACAACAAGAAATTTATTCCAGGACTTACTATTGGATGTTTGCTTGCAAACCTTGCATCTCCAATGGGATTATATGACATTTGTTTTGGAACAGCTGCAACATTGATTGCTTGTCTTGGTATGTATTATGTTAAAAATGTTTTTGCTGGAGCTTTAATTGGTGGGGTTGTCAATGGTTTAATCGTTGGTTTAGAACTTTATCTAGCTTTAGAATTACCATTTATGATTAATGCATTCTATGTTTTCATTGGTGAATTTATTGTTTTAATTATTGGAGCATTCTTATTTAAATGTTTAGAAAAAAATAAAAAACTTATGAATAACTATATTTTAGAATAGTAAAAAAAGCTATAACAGCGAAATGCTTGTTATAGCTTTTATTTATGTTCTTCAATATAGTTTACTATATCGTTTACTGTTTTAAAATTCATAACGTCTTCATCAGGAATTTCAATTCCAAATTCTTCTTCAGCAGACATGATTAATTCAACTGAATCTAATGAATCTAATTCTAGATCTTCTTTTAATTTAGCATCTAAAGTAATTTTTGATTCATCAATATCCATTGTATCTTTTAAAATTTCTTTGATTTGATCAAGTACCATTTTATTTCCTCCTTCTGTATAAAGCTATTATAACAAATGCTTTTGATTTGTAAACAAAACAATTTGACAAACAAACTAAAAGTCTATATCATTTAGGAAAGTATGTTTGGGAGGTAAAATAATGATTTTAAGACCAACGAAAATCGAAGATATTTCACGTGTCATTGACATTATTAATCAAGCAAAAACTTATTTAAAAAATAATGATATTGATCAATGGCAAGATGGATATCCTAATGAAGAAACAATTGAAAAAGATATAGAAAATAATGAAGCTTATGTTTTAGAAGAAGACGGTGTTATTTTAGGAACGTGTATGGTAACGATTCATGGAGAACCTGCTTATAACCGTATTGAAGGAAAATGGATTTTAAATTGTCCTTATATATGTGTACATCGTATTGCTGTTGATAATGAATATAAAGGAAAAGGATTAGCTTCTACGATTTTAGATCAAGTAGTTGCTATGTATCCAGATTATCATAGTGTTAGAATGGATACACATCATGATAATCTTTCTATGCAAAGTTTTTTAACTAAATATGGTTTTAAATATTGTGGAGAAATCACTTTAAAAAGTGGTGCTTTAAGAAGAGCTTATGAAAAAAGAATCTAAGCTCTTTTTTATGTCCTTAATTTTCCTTCTTTAAGTAATCTTAATAATTCATCATTTTGCCTTTGTGAACCTGTATAATTATCTATTCCATTTAATTTAGCTAATTTTGTTCTATTAGCAAAAGAAGCATCTTCTTGAATAGAACGCAATGCATCTGTAAAACTATTGCCTGTATAATCAGGTGCACTTAAATATCTTATCTTTCTTTCTATGACCTGATCATTGACCCAGCCGGCATCTTGTCCTATAAGATAGGGATTTCTAGCACCTTGAACAATTCTCGTAATAATTCCAAAATGACGATATGGCATTAATGGTTGCGTAGATTCACTTGTTAAAAATACATGGTGAAATTCTACCTCATCGCCTATCTTATACCTTGTTAAATTCGTATTAGAAAAATTATTATAACCACCTTCTTCGATGATTTGTGGAAAATCTTTATAGGCATAATTTAGATCCACCATTGTATCAATTCCTAAAACATTTCCTGTAGCGCTATATTGCCACATACCATATTCTCCATCATAATTAAGTTCATCATTATATCTTGCAATCCATTTTGTATACTCATTAAAGATTGGACTTGTAAGTTTAGTTCTAAACCAAAACAATGATGCATACATTCCTACATAGTAACCTTCTTGTTCGAGTCTTTGAGCAAATGTTTGTGCAATATTCGCTATTGTTTGATTACTTTGTCTTCCTGTTGTATTATTATCTTCTAAATCATAATAAACAGGATAGGCCATTTGATAATCCTTTACGAGTCTTAATACATGTTTAGCTTCTGATAGAGCTTCTCTTTCATTGGTTGCATAAGAATATAAATAAACCCCAAAAGGGATTTTTAAACGTGTACATTCATCCGCATTTCTTTTAAAATACGGATCATCTTGACTTTCCAGATTACTTCCATACCCACATCTAATGATTGCAAAATCGATATGTTTTTTAACTTCTTGCCAATCAATCAACCCTTGAAATTTAGAAACATCAATTCCATGTTTTACCAAAATTTTTCACCTCATTATAAAATATGTCACAATGTCAAAAATGTTATTATTATCGTTGTTTATATTTACTTTTGGTTAAAAAAATAAGATAATAGCTACGGGAGGAATTATAGTTATGAAAAAGAGTTTAATCTCCATGATTTGTTTTACTTTGTTAGTATCCTTTTTTTGTTCTACAAGTCAAGTTCATGCAGTAAACTTTGAAGGACAAGAAGATAAATATATGAAACTTTGTTCTAGTAAAAGTTTATCTAATAATAATTATAATACTTGTAAACAATTTAATTCATACTTAAAAAAGAAAAACAATCAGTTACAAAGTTCTATTGATGAATCTAAATCTAAAATTTCAGATACTCAAAGTTCATTAGATGACGTTGTTTCTAAAATTGCTGATTTAAATAACCAAATTGAACAAAAGCAACAAGAAATCAACTATTTAGAAAGTTCAATTAAATCATTAGAAGCAAGTATCACAGCTAAAGAAAACGAAGTTAAAGAACGTATGTATGCTATGCAATCATACAATAATAGTAATAGTTATATTGAATTTATTTTTGGTGCTTCAAACTTCTCTGATTTCTTTTCAAGAATTGATAGTGTCAATGAAATCACTCAATTCGATAAAGAATTAGTAGAAAAAATTGCTGATGAAAAGAAGCAAGTTGAATCTCAAAAAGCAACTATTGAAACAGTAAAAGCAAATATTGTTTCTCAACAAAACGAACAATATACTTTACAAACTCAATATGAAGATCTATTAGCTAAACAACAAAAAGATTTAGCATCTGCTGAAAGTGAACAATCTAAAATTTCTGATACTCAAAGTTCATTAGATTCATTCTTATCATCAGTCGTTGTTACTCAATCATCTTCATCAGGTAGTAGCAGTAGTGGTTCCACAACTATTAGACCATCTACAAATGTTCCTACTACAAATAAGTATGGTTCTACAGTTGTAGCTGCTGCTTATTCTAAATTAGGTTGTCCTTATGTATGGGGAGCAAGTGGACCTAATTCATTTGACTGTTCTGGTTTGGTTATGTGGTGTTATGCACAAGCAGGTGTTTCACTTGATCACTATTCTGGATCTCAAGGTCAATCTGGAGCAATTATTCCATTAAGTCAAGCTCAACCAGGAGATATCTTATGGAAAAGTGGACATGTAGGTATTTATATTGGTAATGGTCAATATATTCATGCACCACAAACAGGTGATGTTGTTAAGATTGCATCTAATGTAAGTAGATTTACTTGTGCAGTTAGACCTTATTAGTAATGACTTAAAACCTTTAAGTTTATAAGCTTAAAGGTTTTTATTTTGTATAAAAACAACTTTTATTTACTTTTTTTAGAAAGTGAGGTATAAATAATATGAGGGGGTGTTTTGTTTGAAAATTAAAAAATATTTTGTAGGATTTGTTGCATCTACAATGCTTGTATCAACATGCTATTGTATAAAACCTGTAGAAGCTATTGATTTTTCAAAAGATGAATCAAAATATATGTCACTATGTGCAAGTGGAAAACTAACAAATAGTAATAAGAAAACATGCGAAGAATTCAACAGCTATCTCAAAGCTAAAAATAAGAAGTTAAAAAAAGATTTAGAAAATCAAAAAAGTGCTGCGGCGAGTACAACGCAAACATTAGACAGTGTTCAAAAAAAGCTAAATTCATTAAATTCGGATATTTCATCTAAAGAAGCTGAAATTCAATATGTTGAAACATCTATACAAAATGCCCAAGCAGATATAGATAAAGATAATCAAGAAATAAAAGATCGTATGTATGTCATGCAATCTTATATGAATGAAAATACTTTTATCAATTATATATTTGGGGCTGATAATTTTACTGATATGTTATCTAGAATAGATAGTTTCAATACACTTACTTCAAGTGACCAAGATTTGATTGCTCAAATGTTAGAAAAGAAAAAGGAAATTGAAAATCAAAAAGTTACTTTAGAAAACGCAAAAGCTGTTTTAGAAGAACAAAAGAAAGAACAAGCTGCTATTCAAGTACAATATGAAACATTATTAGAAGAACAAAGAAAACAAATTGCTTCTACGCAAGATGCTATATATGATTATGGTGCTGCAAGTGAATCATTAGCTGCTGCTATTGATAAATTCAATGCTGAAGCTTATGAAACAAAACCATCAACAGCTAGACCTGCTCCACCAGCATCAAATAATACAAATAGCAATAATTCAAATAATACTGGTAATAATAATTCAAATAACAACAATAATAATTCAAATAACAACAATAATAATTCAAGTAGTAATAATAATTCAAGTAATAATAACTCTAATAGTAATACAAACAATAACGCTAACAATTCTAACACAAATAACACAACATCTTCTAATCTTGGATATAAAATTTATGAAGTAGCTCGTTCAAAATTAGGATGCCGTTATTATTGGGGTGCAAATGGACCAAATATGTTTGATTGTTCTGGATTAGTCTATTATTGTTTAAACCATGCAGGAAAATCTGTAGGTAGAACAACCGCAGCAGGTTATTCATCTATGTTTTCAGGGGTAAGCTGGTCAAATTCACAAACTGGTGATTTAGCTTGCTTTGGAACTGGATCAGTTACACATATTGGAATTGTAATGTTGAATAGTGATGGTACTAGAAGTTTAATTCACTGTGGTGGTGGCGGATCGCATACTTTTGGAAATGATCCAAATGCTTGTGTTAAAATTAGTGATTTTCAACCTGGTTCTTATTACTATAAAAGAATTATAACAATTAGACATGTCTCATAAGGTCCATCTGGGCCTTTTTCTTTATAAAGAAAAAAGGTAGACGAATTTTGTCTATCTTTTTATTTTAAGAATGTTTTATAATCTTTATAATTTTTCTTTAATAATTCAGGTGTGTTTAAATGATATGGACATTTTGTCATACATTTTCCACAATTTAAACATTCTTCTATTTTTTTCATTTCATTTTGCCAATGATCATTAAGCCAACTTGCTGCTGGTGCTCTTCTTAACATTAAAGACATTCTAGCACATTGGTTAATTTGGATATCTTTTGGACAAGGCATACAATAACCGCATCCTCTACAAAAATCACCAGCTAACTCTTTACGATCATGTTCAATTAAATCTTTAATTTCTTGAGTAAGTTCAGGTGCTTTTGTTTGATAAGAAATAAATTCATCTAATTCTTTTTCTTTTTGAATTCCCCATATTGGTAAGACATTATCAAATTGTGCTAAATAAGCATATGCTGCATCAGAACGATTAATTAAACCTCCAGATAATGCTTTCATACAAATAAAACCAATATTGTGTTCTTTACATTTATGTACTAAATCAATATCTTTTTGATCAGCTAAATAACTAAATGGAAAGTGAATTGTATCATATAATCCACTTTCACAAGCTTCTATAGCTACTGGTAAACGATGATTTGTTAGACCAATAATATGAATCTTTCCTTGTGCTTTTGCTTCTAACATAGCTTCATATAAACCTGTACCATCTCCTGGTTTAGGACAAAATGAAGGATTATGGAATTGATAAATATCAATATAATCTGTTTTTAAATTATTTAAACTTGTTTCTAAGTCTTTCCAAAAACCTTCTACTGTAGTAGATCCTGTCTTCGTTGCAATATAAATATCTTTTCTAACATCACTTAATGCATTTCCTAGCTTTTCTTCACTATCACTATACCATCTTGCACTATCAAAAAAACGAATTCCTTGATCATATGCCTTTCTTAAAATTGTTGTTGCATCTTCTCCAGTTACTCGTTGAATTGGTAATGCCCCAAAACCATTACGATTCACTGTAATTCCTGTTCTCCCTAATGTAACTTTTTCCATTACTTTTTCCTCTTTTTCTAATCTTAACTTAAATATTCACCAATTCCATTTACAATTCCTTGAACAATTTTATTTTGATAATCCTCACTTGAAAGTAATCGATCTTCTCCTGGATTTGATAAAAATCCCATTTCTACAATAGTAACAGGAACTTTTGACCAATTTAAACCTGTCATATTATCAACAATTGAAACTCCTCTATTTCTAGAACCTGTTGCCTTACAAATATTATTCACAATACTTTTTGAAAGTGATTGTGATTGACTTGCAATACTTGCACAATATCTATTAGAAGTTGAAGGCGCAAGTGTCAACGTTCCTGTAGAAGAAGATGATTCACTTGAATCACAATGTAAACGAATAAATGCATCTGCATTTGCCTCATTTGCCATTTGAGCTCTTTGAGCATTAGATAAATCGACATTTTGTGATGTACGACACATAACCACAGTATAACCTTGATTTGATAAAGCTTCTTGTAATTTAAGTGCCACTTCTAAGTTGATTTGTGATTCTGTTTTCCCCGTTACACATCCTGTTGCCCCTGTTGTCACTTTTGCTTTCATTGTCGATGAACCTGGTCCATTAGGTTCTAATGAACTATTTCCTCGTGCTTGATGTCCTGCATCAATACAAATCACTTTTCCTCCGCCATGATAAATCTTAGCTGCTGATAATTCTTGTTTAGGTTTTTCTTTTACATGTACAGTTATTTCTTTTTCTGCTTGATTTCCTGAACTATCTTTCGCAAATACTTTTATTTGATAATCCCCTGCTTTATTTACATCTAATGAAGATAAATCATATTGTAAATCAACATTGCTTAAATCTGTTGCTTTGATTTCTTGATTAAAATCATAATTTTCTGTTCCTTCTTCAAATGAAACTTCATTTATTTCATTAAAAACAGGAGCTGTAGTATCTTTAACAATCACTTTCTTTTTTAGTTTTTGATCTTGATATTTAATATTTATTGTATAGTTTCCAATTGCTGGATAATCTTTTTGATCTTCATTTTTTAGATTATCTGTTATTTTTATTTCTTTTTTTATTTCTTTCAACTTATCTTTATCTATGTCTTTTGTTTGAATAAGATCATCGAATGAATATTGAACTGTATTTCCATATTCTACAATAATCTCTTTTTTATTTTTTAATGATAATTCAATTTTTTCTTCTCGTGTAAGATAATAAATACCTCCCACTATCACCACGATAACAATCCCAATAACTCCTATAAACTTCTTTTTCATATTCTTTTTTCTCCTTAAAACTATTATACAAAAAAAAGAGAAGAATGGAAGTTCTTCTCTATAAACCTTTGACATGAATACGTGTAATTGCACGTTGCAAAGCTGCTTGTGCTCTTAACATATCGATTTCATCGTTTTGTATTTTAAGTCTTTCTTCAGCTCTTCTTTTTGCTTCTTGTGCTCTTTCTAAATCAATTTCTTCTTGTGATTCAATTGCATTAGCAATTAAAGTTGTTTCTGTTTCATTTACATAAATGAAACCACCTGCGACAGAAAAATATGTTCTTTTTCCATCAATAATATAATTCATTTGAGACACTTTTACACCACTTGCTAGTGGAATATGATGAGCTAAAATACCTATTTGTCCAGCAGTTGTATCAAGATTTATCTGATCAATTTCCACTTCTTGGTAAATACCTTGAGGTGTAATGATTTTTAGCTTAAATTTAGTCATTTTCGATTTGTTTAGCCTTTTCTACAGCTTCTTGAATAGTACCAACATTATGGAATGCTTGTTCAGGTAATTGATCCCATTTACCTTCAAGAATTTCTTTAAATCCTTGAACAGTATCTTCTACACGGACATATTTTCCATCTAAACCAGTAAATTGACTAGCTACTGTAAATGGTTGTGATAAGAAGTTACGTACACGTCTTGCACGTGCAACGATTAATTTATCTTCATCACCTAATTCATCCATCCCAAGAATTGCGATGATATCTTGTAATTCTTGATAACGTTGTAAGATTTGTTGAACACCATGAGCTACTTCATAATGATCCTTACCTACAACTAATGGATCTAAGGCTCTTGATGAAGAGTTAAGTGGATCTACTGCAGGGTAAATACCTAAAGCAGCGATTGAACGATCCAAGACGATTTTAGCATCCAAGTGAGCAAATGTTGTTGCTGGTGCAGGGTCAGTTAAGTCATCTGCTGGTACATAGACCGCTTGTACTGATGTAATTGATCCTTTTTTAGTTGATGTAATACGTTCTTGTAAAGCACCCATTTCAGTTGCTAAAGTTGGTTGATATCCTGCTTGTGATGGTACACGTCCAAGTAAGGCAGAAACTTCTGAACCTGCTTGTGTGAAACGGAAGATGTTATCAATGAATAATAACACGTCTTGACCTTGTCCATCACGGAATTGTTCAGCCATTGTTAAACCAGTTAAGGCAACACGTAAACGTGCTCCTGGAGGTTCGTTCATTTGTCCAAAGACAAGTGATGTTTTAGATAAAACGCCACTTTCTTTCATTTCATAGTATAAATCGTTACCTTCACGGCTACGTTCTCCAACACCTGCGAATACTGATAACCCACCATGTTGTGTTGCGATATTGTTAATAAATTCTTGGATCAATACTGTTTTACCTACTCCGGCACCACCGAATAACCCAATTTTACCACCTTTGATAAAAGGACAAATTAAGTCTACAACTTTAATTCCTGTTTCAAAGATTTCTGTAGTTGTCATTTGTTCTGCATAAGTTGGCGCAGATCTATGGATAGGCATACGTGGAACATCATTTCCTAATTCACCTTTACCGTCAATTGGTTCACCTAAAACATTGAACATACGTCCTAATGTATCATTTCCTACTGGAACTGAAATTGGGTGACCTGTATCAACAGCATCCATTCCTCTTACTACCCCATCAGTTGGTCCCATGGCGATACATCTTACTGCATCATCTCCAATGTGTTGAGCAACTTCTACGACTAATTCTTCTTCACCATTTTGAATACGAATTGCTGTATTTAATCGAGGTAATTTATCTTCGCTAGCAAATGCAATATCAATAACTGGCCCACGGGCACTAATTATTTTCCCAATATTTGCCATATTGACCTCCTTATTGCGCATTAGCTCCAGCAACAATTTCACTAACTTCATTAGTAATTGCTGTTTGACGAGCTTGATTGTATTTTAATAATAATTGTTCTGTTAATTCTTCTGCGTTATCTGTAGCATTTTCCATTGAAGTTCTACGTGACGCATTTTCACTTGTCACACTTTCAACAAGATAGCCATAAACGACAGCTTGTAAATACATTGGTATTAAACTATCTAAAACTTCTTCAGGACTTGGTTCAAAAATAGTGAATTTATTGGTAATTTCAATATTTTCAAACTCATTTGTATCAATTGGTAAAAGTGTTACTGTACGTGGTTTAAATGTTAAGTTATTAACAAATTCAGTATAAATGATTTTTATACTTCCCACTTCTTTATTAATATAAAGATCTGTGACACTTTTTACTAATTTAGTCACTTCATCAAAAACTAATGTTGAATTTAATGAAGCAAAATCAGTATTGATTGGTCCTTGATGCGTTCTACGGAAATAATTTGTTCCTTTACTTCCAATTGAGTAAACATAATCTTCATCTTTAATTTGTTGACTAATTTCTTTAAAGACATTGGCATTATATCCACCACATAATCCTAAACTTGAAGAAATAACAATATAAACATCTTTATCTACTTTATTTTCAGCGAGATAGGCAGAATCTTTTAACCCTTTATTAGAAGCTAAAATTTCTGCACATGTTTGTCTAACACCTTGATAATAAGGTTTTAATTCATCAAGTTGATTTCTTGTTTTACGAAGTTTAGATGTCGCAACTAATTCCATTGCTTTTGTAATCTTTTTAGTAGATTCAACGGATTTAATACGACGCTTAATTTCTTGCATTGATCCAGGCATTAGTTAGCCCCTTGTGTTTTTAAGAATTGATCAACATAAGCGCCTGTTGCTTCTTTCATCTTCGCTTCTAATTCATTTGAAATCACTTTTTGAGTTTCTATTTCAGTAATAAATTCAGGATGAGACATTTGAATATTTTCTACTAAACCATCCATAAATTCTTTTACTTTTTCTACAGCTATTTGTTTTGTATAACCATATTTTAATGCAAATAAAGTAATGACTTGTGTTGGCACACTACGTGGTGAGTATTGTGCTTGTTTTAATACTTCACGTACTTTTGCCCCATGATCTAATGTTGCTTTAGTAGCAGCATCTAAGTCAGAACCAAATTGTGCGAAAGCTTGCATTTCTGCATATTGAGCAAGTTCAAGTTTTAATGAACCAGATACTTGTTTCATCGCTTTAATTTGTGCAGTAGAACCTACACGTGATACAGATAATCCTGTATCTACAGCTGGTCTAAATCCAGAGTTGAACAATTCTTGTTGTAAGAAGATTTGTCCATCAGTAATTGAAATAACGTTTGTTGGAATATATGCTGAAATATCCCCAGCTTGTGTTTCAATGATTGGTAAAGCAGTAATTGATCCTCCACCATTTTCTTCATTTAAACGGCAAGCACGTTCAAGTAATCTTGAATGTAAATAGAAGACATCCCCTGGATAAGCTTCACGTCCTGGTGGTCTTTTTAATAATAACGACATTGTACGATAAGCTACCGCATGTTTCGATAAATCATCATAAACAATTAAAACATCTTTTCCTTCATCTAACCAATGTTCAGCAATTGCACATCCAGCATATGGTGCAATATATTGAATTGGTGCAAGTTCACTCGCTCCGGCAGAAACAACACATGTATAATCCATTGCTCCACCTTGACGTAATTTTTCAACAACTTGTGCAACTGTTGAATTCTTTTGTCCAATAGCAACATAAACACAATAAATGTTTTGTCCTTTTTGGTTTAAAATTGTATCAATAGCAATTGCAGTTTTACCTGTTTGACGGTCACCGATAATTAACTCACGTTGACCTCTACCGATAGGAATGATAGCATCAATTGATGTAATACCAGTTTGTAATGGTTGATCAACTGATTTTCTTGTCATTACCCCACTAGCAACACGTTCGATTGGTTTAGTTTTACCAGTATTGATTTCACCTTGACCATCGATTGCTTGTCCTAATGGATTAACAACTCTTCCTAACATTTCATCCCCGACAGGGACTTCAATAATTCTTCCAGTACGTTTAACTTCGTCTCCTTCTTTAATCGTACTTTCAGATCCAAGTAGTACGGCTCCTACACTATCTTCATCTAAGTTCATGACCATTCCGTAAACATCATTTGGGAAAAGTAATAATTCACCTAACATGGCATTATCTAACCCATGAATAACACTTACACCATCACCAACAGTCACGACTGTTCCGACATCTTTTTGTTCAATGATATCGTCATAATGCTTAATTTGTTCTTTAATTAAAGCACTAATTTCATTTGGTCTAAGCCCCACTATTTCCACCTACTTTCTTAATAGTTCTTTTTTAAGCATTTCTACTTTATTTTTAATTGTTCCATCATAAATACGGTTAGCAATTTGAACTTTAATACCACCTAATAATGATGGATCAATAGATACTTTTAAAGTAACCTTTTTGTTTTCTTTTTGACTGATTGCTTTTTCTATATCTTGAATTTGTTGATCAGTTAATTCATAAGGTGTATAGATCATACCTTCTTCTATACCTAAATATTGATTTGATAAATTAATATAAGATTTAACAATATCATCAATATAACGAATTCTTCTTGATTGCACTAATAGTTTTAAGAAATTTAAAACATATTGATCAACATTCCCTTTAAATGATTGATCCAATAATTGAATCTTTTTATCATTTTCAATAAGAACGTGATTAAAGAATTGAACAATTTGAGGATCACTATCAAGAACCTCTCCAACTAATTTGATGTCATCAAGATATTGAGTGACTTTATTTTCTTCTTTTGCTAAATCAAATAAAGATTCAGCATATCTATCGCCAACAACACTCATTAGTTAACCACATCATCAACAAATTCTTCTACTAATCCTTTGTTGATTTCTTCATTCATTTCTTTGTTCATCACTTTAGTTGCAACCTCAATAGCAACATCCACAATTTCTTGTTTCATATCTGCTTGAGCTTGTTTCTTTTCTGTTTCAATTTCTTTTTGTGCTTGTTCAATTTTAGCTCTTGCTTCTTCGTTTGCTTGATCAATAATTTGTTGTTTCACTTTTTGACCATCATCTTTTGCTTGATCAAGAATTTCACGATATTTACTTGCCGCTTCACGTGCTTCTTTTTCAGCTGTTTCTAAATTTGCAGAAGCTTTTTCGTTCATTTCTTTTGCCTCATTGATTGTAGATTCTATGTAATCTGCTCTTTTAGCAAAATATTCCATGACATTTTTCCATAAAAACTTCTTAAAAATAAGTAACAAAACTCCTGTAGATAATAATTGAACAATCAGTGTTGTAAGATTAGGGAATAATTTTCCTGCTATATCTGGCATCTTTATTCCTCCTTTGTCAGATTTTCAATTATTAATATACGAATAATAAGATTAAAGAAACTAATAAACCATAGATGGCAACTGTTTCTGATAAGGCAATCCCTAAGATCATCATAGTACGGATTTTACCTTCAGCTTCTGGATTTCTACCAACAGCTTCTACAGCTTTACTAGCAGCAATCCCTTCACCAATCCCTGTTCCTAAACCTGCACATACAGCAAGACCTGCTGCAATAGCAATTAAACCTTTTACCATAATTTTTTCCTCCTAAAAAATAGTTCATTTTTCATTTATATCTTAACTAGCAAGCTAGTAAAGAACTTAATCTGGATTTTCCATCATTATCAAGATAGATGATAATGTAACGAATACCAATGTTTGAATGCATCCTGCAAAGACATCAAAATAACAATGTAGCCAAGGAGCAATCACTGGTCCTAAAAAGTTAAAGTTGATCAATAACCCTGAAATATAACCTGTTAATTGATAAACTAAATACATAAGGATCGATCCACTTAAAATATTCCCAAATAAACGCATTGATAACGAAATCAATGGCGAAAGAATACTTAATAAGTTTGTTGGTGGCCATACAGCACCCCAAATGTAAGATAATAATCCTTGTTTTTTGATTGCATTAAACTGAATTAAACAGAATGTAATTGTTGTTAATGCAAGAGTAATAGAATAATTTGAAGTTGGTGCTTCAAATCCTAATAATCCACTTAAGTTGGCAATAATCAAATATGCAAAGAGCATTGCAAAGTATGGATAATAGCTCTTTTCAAATTTCTTTGGCATGATACTTTTTAAATAGTCGTAAATCATTTTAACACCTGTTTCAACAACTAAAACAACACCTTTAGGTCTTGCTGTTGGATCAGCAGTTGCAAATTTCTTTCCGGCATAAATAAAGAAAATAGCCATCACCACCATAATAATCAATGAAAAGATTAATTCTACCTGTAAAGAATCTAAGAAGTTACTCACCCTTTCACCCCCTTCATTTGATAACTTACAATATATATGGTTATTTTAATGACCATATATCCAAAAAGAACGCCCATCAGATTAAACCATTTTGGAATAAAAATAGCAATTAAAAAACCAATCGCATAAATTGCAAGTTTGACTATATTTAATAAGATAATTAAACTTGTAGATCTTTTTAAGTTCAATATCATATCAGACGTGATAATAATAACATAAAAAATTGCAAGATTAAATAAATATCCAAGCAAAAAACCTAGCGGATAACTGATAGATTTCATCGTCAAACCAATAATTGAAAAAACGATAAAACCTATCAAAAAAATAAAAAATGATTTCTTAAAAACTAACTTTTCATTCATGATTCTCCACCTTTTAATAATGTTCTCATCACTTCTATAAACGCTAAAACAAGAAATACTAGCGTCAGAAGAGGTTTGGTTAGTAATATACTATCCAAATATAAACCCAATATGACGCCAGCTATTAAAGTTCCAAATATTTTACCTGATAATGTCAATGCATAAAGCAAATCTTTAAAAAGCTTTTCTTTATTATTCATTTGTTCCAAACAAACGATCTCCGGCATCTCCAAGTCCAGGAACAATATAACCATGCTCATTTAATTTTTCATCTAATGCTGCAAGTGTAATATCAACATCAGGATGTACTTCTTGAATCGCTTTAACTCCTTCTGGTGCTCCTACTAAACAAACAAGTTTGATTTTTCTTGCTCCTCTTTGTTTAATATTTTCAATTGCCATATTAGCACTTCCACCAGTTGCTAGCATTGGATCTAAAACAATGACTAAAGCATCTTCTAGACCTTTTGGAAATTTAGCATAATATTCACGTGGAATTAAAGTTTCTTCATCTCTTTCCATTCCAATATGTCCAACTTTAGCTGTTGGAATAATATCTCTAAAACCATCAACTAAACCAATTCCTGCACGTAAAATAGGTGCAAGAATAATTTGTTGATCCATTTCTTTTCCCACCATTGAACAAACAGGTGTTTCAATTGCTTTATCTTTTAATGAAACATTGCGTGTTACTTCAAATGCCATAAGTTTAGCAATTTCATCTAAGTTTTGTTTAAAAATATAAGTTGATGTATTTTTATCACGCATAATTGTTAATTTATGTTGAATTAAAGCATGATCTAATATTGTTACTGACATATTTGCCTCCTAGATATATTTAATATTTGAATACATTGTGACCTTTTCAGTAAGTTTTGCCACTCGTTTTAAACATTCTTCTTTAATTTCATCTGTTTCTTCATTTTTTAAACGATAAGCAATAATTCTAGCAACTTCTTCAAAGTCTTCTTCTTTGAATCCTTTTGTTGTCATTGCTGGTGTTCCAATACGAATTCCTGAAGCTTTGAATGGTTTTTCTGTATCAAAAGGAATTGCATTTTTATTAGCTGTAATATTGATTTCATCAAGTAAACGTTGTGCTTTTTTACCAGAAATACCACAACTTGCTTTAACATCAACAAGTAATAAGTGGTTATCTGTTCCTCCAGCAACCAATCTGAACCCTTCTTCTTTAAAGACTTTTTCCATTGCTTTAGCATTTTTGATAATTTGTTTTGCATAGTCTTTAAATTCTGGTTGTTGTACTTCATAGAAACATTGTGCTTTAGCAGCGATAATATGCATTAATGGTCCACCTTGCATACCTGGGAAAACTGCACGATCAATATCTGCAGCAAATTCTTTTTTACACATGATGACACCACCACGAGGTCCTCTTAATGTTTTATGTGTTGTTGTTGTGACAATATCAGCATATGGAAATGGTGATGGATGAACGCCAGCAGCTACAAGTCCAGCGATATGAGCCATATCTACCATAAATAATGCGCCATTATCATGAGCAACTTTAGCCATAAATTCAAAATCAATAATTCTACTATAAGCACTTGCTCCAGCAACAACGAGTTTTGGTTTAATTTCTTCTACTTGTTTTTTATAAGCTTCATAATCAATTGTTTCTGTCTCTTTTGAAACACCATAGCTATAAAATTCATAGTTGATTCCTGAAAAGTTCAATGGATGCCCATGTGTTAAATGTCCCCCATCAGCAAGTGACATACCTAACACTTTATCTCCATGTTGTAATAAAGCTAAATAAACTGCAGTATTAGCTTGTGCTCCACTATGTGGTTGAACATTAGCATGTTCTGCCCCATAGATTTCACAAATTCTTTGTCTTGCAAGTTCTTCAACTTCATCAACAAATTGACATCCCCCATAATATCTTTTTGCTGGATATCCTTCAGCATATTTATTTGTAAGAACTGATCCAGCTAATTGTAATACTTCTTCAGAAACAAAGTTTTCTGAAGCAATCAATTCAATGTTATTTCTTTGTCTATTTAATTCTCTTTCAACACTTTCAAATAATTGTGTATCTTTCATAATTTATTACTCCTTTTCTAAAGCCATCATTTTTTGAATTCTTGCATCATGTCTTCCGCCTTCATATTCGCTTTCAAGCCATGCATGTAAGATTTCTAAAGCTAAGCCTTCCCCTATAACACGTTGCCCCATTGCCAACATGTTTGAATCATTATGTTGACGTGTTGCTTTTGCACTAAATACATCATGACATAATGAACAACGAATTCCGTTTACTTTATTGGCAGTAATGCTGACACCAATTCCAGTTCCACATACGACAACCCCCTTGTCGCACGTTCCATCAGCAACAGCTTTTGCTGCTTTAGAAGCATAATCTGGATAATCACAGCTTTCTTCTGTGTATGTACCAAAATCTACAACTTCATAACCATTTTTTTCTAAATCATCTTTTAATACATTTTTTAATCTGAGACCACCATGGTCACATGCCATTGCAATTTTCACTTCAATACCTCCATGATTTTTTCTTCACTAATACAACCTTGACGTAATATTGTTACATCATCATCAATTTTTACCACTGTACTTGCTAGAGTATTTTGACATTTTCCTTTGACGATCATCTTTAGTTTCCCATTAAATTCATGATACACATCTAAATCATTTAAAAGTGTCTCTTGACCTGAAATGTTAGCGCTTGTTACTAACATTGGCCCTACTCTTTTCAATAATTCTAATACAAATGGATCATCAGGTATTCTTATACCTATCGTTTCTAATCCCGCTGTAAAATCATCTGATAAAATTGATTTCTTTTTTAAAACAAGAGTTATCATTCCCGGCATAAATTCATCAATCAATTTTTGAGCATTTGTATTTACATAAGCATATTTTTCTATATCTTGAGAATCATAGATCATCAAAGATACTGCTTTACTATGACTTCTATGTTTAATTTCATAGATTTTTTCAAGTGCCGAAAGATTTCCAAACTTCACACCTAAGCCAAAAACAGTCTCGGTAGGAAAAGCCACAACCTCATCTTGTTTTAATAATTCAACAACCTCGTTTATGTTCTTTTTTTCTACCAAAACTGTTTCCATGATTCCACCTCATTTTGTGATATTATACTATTTTATTATTTAAAATGATACCCTTATCCCTGGATATTTATCTCTTTCAATAAAATATTTAGCATATTTCTTAACGATTTTCCCACTATTTCTTTAATTTTCCCTAAACAAGCAAAAATCAACCTATTTTATATAAAATAACAGTGAAATCTCTATACAAATAAAATTTAAAAAAATATATTTCACTACCGACACACAGAAAATAAAAAATCTGAGATCATATCTTAAAAACACATTTCGCGTTCTCAGTTTAATATAGAGATTTTACTTGTGTTTAGAAAGGAGGCATTTAAAAATCAACTCTGTTTAATGAGAGTTGTTTTTTAATTAAACCAAAAATGAACAAAAAAAGTAATCACCTATGCTGACAAGTTTGTGATTACTTTTTAATAAATTTTGAAATAAATCATCATAGCAATGAATCTATTTGAGAACTCTTTTCATATATATTACATTTTATTTCATCTTTAAAGACAATTCTATTTTTGACTATCTTTTAACCTATATTTTCTATTTGTGTTTGTACCAATTGATTCTACAGAATCCATTTGTGAAAGAATCTCTCTCGTTCTAGAATGTTTTAAACCAATATATTCTGCAATATCTTTTGTTTTTGCTTCTTTATTTTCACTAAGATATTCTTTTATTTTTATCATTTTTTCTTTTGTTTTATTTGTTATTTTTTTCTTCGCCGTTTTTTCTTCGCCACTTTTCTTCGCCGTTTTTTCTTCGCCACTTTTCTTCGCCGTTTTTTCTTCGCCACTTTTCTTCGCCGCTTTTTCTTTGTTTGTTTTATCTACAAATTCAAGTGTTAAGATAGTTCGATCAGGATCAAACCTTTCTTCAATAACAGGTTCTTTCCATCCTTGATCTTCCCATGTATTGAAGATATTAGGAACACCACTTCCAGAACGTTCACCTATGTTTACAAGATTAAACATTTTCATAAGAGTTTTATTACGCGGGTCAGATTCCCCACCTTTTCTCATTTGTTCCTTTCCAGTTCTAATATATCCAGGATTTTCGAAAATAATTTGATTTTGATCTTTTTTAATAACAACCCCTCTTGTCCCATAGTAATCTGCATTAATCAAACAATTAGCTAATGCTTCACGAAGTGCTTTATGGACAGGTGTATCGTCTATCCTGTCCCCTCCTTTCATTGAAAAAGGAACTTTAACATCTTTAATGATTTTATTATAGACTCTAAAATAAAAGTCACATATATTTCCAGACCATTCACCTGAACTTGATTGTAAACGATCAGTCCAACGAATAGATGGATCTAAAACTTCTCGATAATCTAAAAAATAATCTGGAAAATGACGTACAATATTATACTCATTTCCAAACATCAACATTCCTGCTGCTGTAGGATGTAATTGATGATCTTCTTTTGAAATTGCTGCTGCACCAATGCTTCTTAAATATTCATCATTATTTAATCTTTCAAAGGGATGTCCTGCATTTAATACTTGATGTCTATTTCGATAACCTTGGATTGTTTCATAGTTTAAATCTTCTAATGGAACATCATCTAGCACTTCCATATCCATTGTTTTTTCTGCTTGGTCACGTAACATTGTTTTAACTTGCAAACGTGTACAATGATAATCACCATCATGATTTCTTCTATATGTTCCATGAAATAAATTATTATTAATATAGACAGGTTTTTCTTCCCTTCTTGCCATTGGAACATGAATCACAATAATTTGATCATCTTCTTTTTTATAAACTTCTACATCATCATCTCTTAATAAATTAATACTTACTTTTTGTCTATTATTAATATCATTCCAAAATTGTTTAATTAATTTTTGACAACTGTCAGCATCTAATCCTGAAGTAAACCATGTCCCATCTTTATTTTCTATTACCCCTAGAATAATAACTCCACCATATCCATTTGAAAAAGCAGAATACGTTTCCCAAATGGAGTTTGGTAAACCATTCTTAGCACTTTTTACTTCTCTTCGATTATCTTCTTTATATGAATCAAATTCATCTAAATCAAATAGTTTTTCCACAAAGATTATTCCTTTCTTTTGATCATATATAATATATGTTCATATATTGTATAAATTATACTATTTTTACTTCTAAAAAAATAGCTTATTTTAGCAAAAAGAAAAAGGCACTGAATACTCAGAAACCTTCATTATTTTTTAAATACAACCAACTTACTTAAAATATAATTTAAGATAACAACAATCACATTGACAACAACTTTAGCAACAACGTCATTAACAATATTAAAATTCACTAAGAACCACATTAATACCATATCCATGATTCCTGTTGCTAACCTAGAACCAAAAAAAGAAATTGCTTCTTTGATAATTTGATTATTTTTACTATCAAAAACATACTTTCTATTTGTAACATACGCAAATAAAACAGATAAAAACCATGCTACAGCATTCGAAAATAAATAGTTAATATGTATAATATTTGAAAATAAATAATAGACAACAATATTTACAGCTGTTGTTAATGTTCCAAAGATAAGATACATAATGATTTCTTTAAGCGATTATCTTTATAATGGAAGCAAGAGCTGTAATAAATACTATAAATCTAACAGTATCCATTTTAATAATCATACCAATTTTCTTAGGTATACTTCTAACAATTCTGATATTGCGGAATGAATCAATCATTTCATTTGTCATATCCATTAAACCTTTTGCACAATAAGGAATTAATAAAACAAAATATGTAATAGTATATTGTGATTTTGCTTCCCAAAATAAATGAAATAAAAATCCACCAATAAAAATAGTTGGTAACAATAATCTGTGTAATTTCATATGTCTTCCAGTAAAGTAAATATAAGCTAATGTTCCTAATAAAATAACTGTTTCATAGACATTATATATTTGATACCATAACTCACTTTGAATATAAAAACTACTATGCCTCGTTACCCAAGTTCCTTGAAAATCAGGATTACACCATTGTGAAACTGTCTTTCGATATAAAAAGTTAATAAATTCTCCAGGGTGTGTTATGTAATAAGATAACGTATTACCTAAATCGCTTTTTGCTTGTGAATTTGCCACATCATAATCTCCGTTATTATTTTCATATACGCTCCAATTGTAGCCGTTATACCATCCTGGCGCTACATCACTATCTTGTAATCCCATTTCTACATATGCTATCATCGGTATACCTTTACCAAGTTCAATACCTGTAATATTTTTGATAATTGTATTAGGAATCATTGAAGATGCAAAATAAGCCGGTACAAATAAAATCAATAAAATAATAGATGTATATTTTTTATTTAAAATAATATCAAATAAAATAAAGATAACCATTGCAACAAAAACAATCATATAATTTGATTTAAACATCATTGCGAAAATAATTGAAACAATCGATAGAAGTATATATTTTATTTTACCTGTTTCAAAATATTGATACCCTGCTAATATGGCAAACAGCGAAAAAGTATGTCCAAAGATATTTCCATATACAAATGCAACATAAAATGTTAAAGGGAAAAATATAAATAATAAAATAAGTGTCCAGTTTTTTAACTCATCATTATGAAAACTAATTTGTGATATTTTGCATAAACAATAATAACTAACTAATAAACCTATAATATTAAGTACTTGAAATGCTTGATAATTATTTTCTCCAAAAATAAATGATAAATAATAAAGAATAACAACAATTCCCGCTTGATTAGAACACTTTCCTACATATCCCATTGGTGTAAAATAACTATAATTGCCATTCTTTAATCCAGCTGCTGCTTCTAAAATAGATGCTTGATCAGCTACAGGAACAAAATCAAATTTGAAAATCATAAAAATACCAACAATCAATAATATCAAGCTTAATATAATAAATATTTTATTAAAATAATAAGTATCCTGTGTTCTATAATGTTTTCTAACAAAATAAACAAAAAACAATACTATAACAAACCATAATAATAAATAAAATGGTTTATCAGCAACAATTGTCGTATGTTCATCCCAACTTAAATACGCATTATTAAATAAACATAACAATGTAAGTAATGATGTTATAGCAGCAAAAAATCCTAATACAACATTTTTACCTAATTTCTTTAATTTTGAATCAAACACATAATCACCTTCAATTTAAATTATTGTACTTCCGAAACAAACAGCTATATAACTTGAATAACAAATAACGAATAATAAAATATAGATCCCTATCATTGATAACTCTATATATCTTGATTTTATTTGTATTTTATTTTCAATAAATTCACTAAAATATTCATAACCAATACTCATAAATAAAGCAATTGGAATTAAAATAGACATAATATACCTTCCTTGAGGTTGATAATCTATAGAATAAGAATATTTTATTGATAAAATAATTGGAATCAAAACACATAAAATTAAACATATTATAAAATAATTTTCAAATTTAAATTTGAATTGATATTTTCTTTTTAAAGCAATAAGCATCATAATCATACCAAACAAAATTATTATTAAATATAAATAAAAACGTTTTCCACTAATCATATATTGCATATATCCTGTGGTACAAATAAAACTTTTTATAGTTGTTATTATCCAATTTGTATCAAAAATCATAGAAAACACACTAATTCCTTGATTTTGATAAGTGTCTCTTTGTGATAATTGATAACCTGGCATTGCATATTTTTCACCACAATCGTACATAGAATTCATTCCTAAAAAATCTCCATTATGGATCATTGCATTTCTAATAAAAAACCATCCGCCAACAACTAAGGCAGCAATTGCTATTAGAAATCCTTTTTTTAAAAACTCATTAAATGTAAAATGTAATTTATAACTACTCATACAATATACAATAATACTACATAATATAAATCCATATGCATTATAATAGGTTAATGCACATAGTCCTATAGCAACACCTAAAAAAATACACCATTTACAATTCCAATTTGTTTTTATTCCCTTAATCCAACCATAAACAATAAGTGCTGTTGTAAATATTGAAAACGAATCATTATTTAAATAAAGAGATAAGTACATGAATTGTGGTAATAGTGAAACAAAAATAGCAAAAAGATATATTGTCATCTTATGATTAAATATTTCTTCACCAATTTTACAACATACAAAAAACGTAAGTGCCCCCGCAAGAACACTTGTTAGTCTTGCCGCAATCAATAAATGTACTGGAGCAGTTGTAAAGATAGAAGCTATTTTCATAAAGAAAAAACTAATTATTGAAGGAAGATAAGGTGTAAATCCATAAGAAAATCCCCATATTGCATTTAATATTTCTTTTTCATCACCTTTAGGTAAATATGAATGATTGTAAATAAATAAGGGGATATCATATCTCATATATTCATCTGGTGCTACATTCATACATAATTTTGTTGAACAATAAAATAAAAATAGAAAGAGAATCAATGTTCCTATAATATAAAATTTATTCTTATTTATCATTTGTTTTAATTGCGCCATTATTAATGTTCCTTTTTTAAATAAGTTATTGTTATATAAAAATAGCTGCTTATAAAAAGCAGATATTTTTATTATTTACTTGGATATTCGATACTAAATCCTCTAAAAATTCCATTTCTATTTTCGTTACAGCAATCAAACATGTATTTATATCCTGCATCATTTGAATAATGGAATCTACCATCCGTTTCTTGGTTTGGTTCACCTAAAACCTTTTTAACTTGTGCATATTTTACTTTATTATTTAAAGCTAACGATCCTTCACTTGTTTCTACAACAACATCTTTAGCTGCTTTATCGTATTCTTCTTCAGCGTATTCATCATATTTTACTTCAATAAACGTTACAGATGCTTCTGCTACACTAATAGCTTTTTTAGTTGGATTTTCATATCTTAAATAGAAATGTGCAACATCACCACTATCTAATTCTACATTTAGATATGCTGCCATCGATGAAATCCCATTAGCATCTAATTCAACATCTTCTACTTTATCACCTGTATCATTTAAAGTAACTGTTCCAACTTGTGATAAATAATTTGCATATTCTCCTACTGTTTCAGGAATTGCTATTTTTTTATCATCAATTGTAAAATATTTGATTAATCCATCAGCTTCTTGGAAATCATTAACATCTTTAATTTTAATGCTGTTTGATGTAGCAGGTTTCTTAGTTGTTGTTTTATCACTAGAATCACTAGTACTACATCCTACTAATGACATTGATAAAACACATGTCATTAATAGAGCGACTATTTTTTTAAACATAGTTGTTCCTCCACGATATTTTTCTCTTCTTCTTTTATACTATATAACAAATTACAATTATCTACAAATCTTTTTTTCTTAAGAACAAGCTTTCATAGTCTGAAACAATCTTTGTCCAACTATAAGCATTTTTAATTCTATCTTTAGCAGCTTTTCCTAAAGTATCAATATAATCTTGATCAAATGTTTCAACATGTTCTATAAGATGTTTTAAATTATTCTTTTCTTTACCCCAATAAATACATGAATCTAAACCTACTTCTTGATTAAAGCCAACATTTAATAAAAGATTTAAAGAAGTAGAACCTAAGGCTTCTAACAAGGAAGGATTAGTTCCTCCTACTTCATGACCATGTAAATAAGCAAAAGCATTCTTTCTTACACTTTTTAATAATGCATCATCATAAATTGTACCTACAAATTTAACTCTTTGATCATTTTCAAAATGATACTTGTTATTTAAAATATGATACAACTTACTTTCTTGATATCCAGTAACAATCACTAAATCTTTTTTTGTATTTGAACTCATGAATTCTCTAATCATTGTTTCATAATTATTTTCAGGAACAAAACGTCCAACAATTAAATAATATTCATTTTTTGAAACCTCATGTTCCTTAGCCCATACTTCGAATTTTTCTTCATCACTGTTATCAACAACATCTGCTCCATAAGCGATAAATGTTGTTTGAGGTTGATATTTTTTATAATCTTCTTGTATATATTTTTCTATATTTTGTGAATCACAAACGACATAATCTGCATTTTTAATCATCAATCTTTCAGATAATTTCCAATATTGTCTAATAAACCAGTTCCATTTAGCTCTTTTAAATTCATGTCCATCTGGATTTACAAATACTTGAATATTTTTTGAATGAAACATTTTAACATATTTCTTTAAAAAAGGGCCTATACGACAAGCTAAAATATAAATAATTGCATCATCTATATTATTTTCAGTTACATATTTATAGACTTCTTTTAAAGCTGCTATATCATAATAAACAGCTTTAGCAGGTCCAATATTAGGAACCTGTATTTTAAAACATCTTGCTTGATTATGTTCAAATTCTTCAGCTTGTTCACCTAAACAAGCAACATGATATTTTATTTCTTCACTTACTTTATTTTTTGTTAAATATTCGACAAAGGTTTCAAAGCCACCATAATTAGCAGGTATTCCTTTACTCCCTATAATAAATACATTTTTCATATTTTACATACCTTTCCATAATAATTGATAGATTGTATTATATAAAAATAAATCTATATTTTTTATTGATGGAACTAATTTCCCTTGTTTTTTCATATCATATTTATATGTAATAGTTCTTTTCAATAAATCAACATTGACATTATGACAATATTTCTTTAATAAATCAACCATTTCCATATTAGAGTTATGCACTTGATCTAGACTTCCTGAAACATTTTCTCCAGTATACTTATGGGTATATAATACATCATAATTCACATTAAATTGACATTTATTTTCAATCATTAACAACCATAAAAAGTAATCATCTGCCGAATTAACAGACATGACATGCTTTGTCCAATATTCTGGTATACTTGTTTTTTTAATCAAACAATGACCTGGTGAAACAATTAAGTCTCTTACTTTAATAAAACCAATTTGTTTCTTTAAATAATCTTGTGATTTTTGATTTTTATAAATCAAACATTTCCCATTTTCTGATTCCATAATACCATTAGCAATACATAAATCTGCATCTCCAATATGTTCTAATTGACTTTTAATAAAAAAGTCACTAATTTCATCATCTTGATCTAAAAATAAAATATATTTACCTAACGCTTTTTTTAAACCATTGATTCTTGTTTGATGAATTCCTTGATTCATTTCATTATTAATAATTCTAATTGGAAAATCATGTTGACTACCTACAATAATTTCTTCATCAGGATAATCATTAACAAAAATAACCTCTATTTCTTTTTGACTTTCTTGATAATTTTTCTCTATTTTATTTAATAAAGATTCTATATATCCATTCCCTTTATAAATAGGAATAATAACTGACACATCCATACTTTCACATCCTATATTCCATTAAAAATATCCACTAGATTTTGAGAAATATCATTTACATCATACGCTTTGGCCGTTTGATAAGCATGATCTTTAATCTCTTTTATTTGATGTTCATTCATTGATAAAATATCTTCTATTTTTTGATTTAAATCTTTACCATCTCTTGGTTTAAAGAAAAAACCATTTTCTTGATCTTTAATATAACTTGTTGGTCCTGCCATATTAGATGCAATAACTATACAACCACAAGCCATAGCTTCTAATCCAACCAATCCTAAACTATCGCTTTTACGATAGGTTGGAAAACAAAAGATATCAATAGCTGAATAAAATAACGCCAATTCTTTTTGAGTTTGCATTGGATATTTTTTTATCACGTTTTCTAAATGATATTCTTGAATAAGTGCATTCGCTTTTTCTTCATCTTCTCCAACACCCACCATCACGATTTGATATTGTTCTACATTTTCTAATAAGCTGATTGCTTCTAAAAAAACTTCCCATCCTTTTCTTTTTTCATATCTTCCAATGTAACCAATACATTTTTTATTTGGATCTAAATGCAATTTTTCTTTAGCGTTTTCTATTTCTTGAAAGACATCAAAATTAATACCTCCTGAAGGAAAAATCTTGATTTTATCTTCATTCAATCCATATTGTTCCATCATGACCTTTTGATAATAACTTGATGGTACAATACATAAATCTATTAGAGGTAATGTTGATTTAACTAAAGGAATAAACTTCTCATCATGTGCGTCTTCTGGAACAACGTCATTTCCATGAACATTTACAATAACCTTTATACTTGGTTTTAATTTCTTAATGATTTTAATTAATAATGCACAATGTGAAATATAATGAGCATAAAGATAATCATAATGATGAAATAAACACAAAAAGATACTTTTTATATAAAAACTTAAATATCCACCTAATTTTCCTAACTTACTATCTTTCTTTTTTAAGGCTGATACATCTACTTGATATCCATTATTTTTCAAAATACTTTCTGTATTTTGAACAAACACACCATAATGTTTATATTTTTTAGATGGATACATATTTGATATTAATAATATTTTTCCCATACAATCACCTATTTAATAATGTTTACTAAATCTCCTAAAAAAGTTTTAACTCTTCCAAATCCTTTATATTTTCCTTTTAAAAAGTATAAAATCAAAGAACAAGCTTTCTTTTCTTTCATCATTAAAACTCTTTGTGTTAAATAATCTTTATATTTTAAACAATATTTTTTTTGTTCTCTATTTAGCTCTAATCCCAATGTAAAATTCACATTTTCTATTTGTGCTTTCGTCTGTTCAATACGTTCATTCACTCTTTGTTTCTTTTCATTAATAATATTCCCATCAACAATATTATCCATTCCAATTGTATTATTATTATGAATTCTATAATCAATTAAAGGAATATCTAAATAATAACATCCATTTTGAATAGCAGAAATAATATTCAATTCCCAATCATGAGGCAATTTACCTTGTGTTACTTTTAAATATTCATCTTTAACTTCTTTTTTGATAGCCATACAACAACCTTGAGAAAAATTCATTTCTAATAAACTCTTTAAATCGATTTCCGTTAATTCTTCTGTTACTTCTTTAAAAAGTAAATTATTATTTGAACGTCCTTTTATTTTATTCACTTCGAAACAATTTCCATCTTGATCCATAAAATTAAAACTCGATGCTAGAGATAAAATATTGGATTGACTCATTTTTTCAACCATCACCTCTATTTTATTTAAATGCCAACGATCATCTTGATCACTTAAAAAGATGATATCCCCATCTACTATCTCTAATCCTTTTTTAAAATTCTTACGATATCCTAAATTATTTTCATTTTTTATAAGTTTCCAATTAATAAGTTTATAACCATCGATATACTGATGAATCAACTCATAACTATTATCAGTAGAAACATCATCTATTAATATTACTTCATCAATTAGATACGTTTGTTTTCTAATAGAATCTAATTGTTCAATTAAATACTTTTCGCCATTATAAACAGCCATTACTAATGATACTTTCATAATTTACTACCTTTCTTTGCTAGAAATAGTATAGCATAAAAAATATTGGTATTATAGTCATGGAACTTTCTTTAAAAAAAGATTTCTATTTAGAAACCTTTTAAGATAAATCATTTAATTTTTGAAATACTTGTTGAATATATTGATTATCTTTCCATGGAAAATTCATAAATATTTTCTGTCTTTCAGTATAATAGTCTTCTGGAACCCTAATACTGAAAAACACATTAAACTCAGCTTTTACACGATGTCTTCTTTTCTCTAAGTATTGATTTTTATAATCAACATTTCTTACAAATTCTTTACTTTTTTCAACAATATGATGATCATATTCATCGTTTTTAGAAAGAGAATCCAATAGTACTGTTTCTATTGCTCCATGTGTATCTAAAGGTACAACTAATAATAATAATTTTATTTTTATTATCTCTCCTAAATTATTACTTAATTCTAAGGTACACCATTCGTTAGATTTAATTTCATTAATATTTATTACTTTATATTGATTCATAATGAACATTAAATCATTTATTATATTTCCTTCAGATTGATCATCATCTCTATCCGTCATAATTACAACATTATGATATATTTCACTGTCTTGAGCATAGTAATTACTTTTCATAACACTTTCAAAAGCTTCACATAGTCTACTACTACCACCATTGTGTCCTAATAATAATGAATTTGAATCATTCATCAATTCTCTACACCATTTAAATATCTTATTTTTTCTTTGAGATTTATCTGACCAATGACATACATTTCTCATGTAATACTGTATAAATAAGCAAGATGTTAATCCTTCACATATAATAATTGAATTCATTACCTTAACTTCAATCCTAAATCATCATGTAATTCTATTGCTTCTTTACAAGTTAATGTTCTTACTTTTGTTTGATTTTCTCTTTTATATAAAGTATAGAGTTGTATATCATTTTGTAATTCAGGACAACAAATTAATAATTTATTAATTGCTTCTTCACTATGTGATGTTAAAAATATTTGAACATTTAATTTTTTACATGCCCTTAAAATCCATGAAAAAACTTTAATCATTGCTGATGTGTGTATTGCTGTTTCAAATTCATCTAAAAGTAATATTCCATTTTGTGCAGTAATAACTGCACTCATAAGTAATATTGCTTTTTTCATTCCATCACCATAAAGTTCTAAAGGTATTGCTTGATTATGATTTTTAGATAAAATCATATATCTTTTTTTGTTTGTTAAATTATGAGTATCAGCATTGATACTCATAATACTGTCATCAAATTCTTTTAGTACTTCTATCATTTCTTGATAGTACTTTGGATTATTTAACACTTCTGTAAGATAAACTTCATTTGTTGTGTGTTTAAATGGTGTTACATAGACAGTATTGATATAAAATTTACTTTCAGCTCTTTTTATTCTACTATATTGTGTTATCTTTTCTTCTTTTAGTAATTTATCATCTAATAAAAATTTTAAATAAGATATTTCAATTTCTTCTGTATTTTCTATGAAAGAATCATCATATTTTGTTATTTGTTCTTTAATTTTGTCAAAAGTATATCCCTGTAATTTTCTAATTTCACTTTGTGGTAAAATATCATAGGCTTTCTTCTTTTCAATTTTTACATCAATTTTTTTATTCATTTCAAAACAATAATGAATAACTGGACTTTTTTGATCAATAGGAAATAAATATTGAATTCTTTCATATGGTAAAAATCTAGTATTTGCTTGATTATAATCATTTACGCCTCGCGTTGTAGAATAAGCAAGATTGCTTAAACTATCTACACCACTTAAATAATTAATCACTTCTAATACACTTGTTTTTCCACTGTTATTATCTCCCGTAATAATATTAATGCCTTTTAAATCATTTAATTTTAAATTTTTAATTCCTCTAAAATCATAAATATTAAAACTTTTAATATGTGTATTCAATATAATTCTCCTTTCTTTAAAAATAATAAAAAAACTATTTCTAACATAAGTTTTATGTTAGAAATAGTATATCACATATAAATTAATTAATATTCAATTTCTTTTAAATATCTACTTAAAGCATCTTGCCATGTAGGTAATGGTTTAAAACCATTTTCTACAAGTTTTGACTTATCCAATCTACTATTAAATGGTCTAGCAGCTTTAGATAAACCATATTCTTCAGTCGTTACTGGTAAAACTTCTGTAGTATATCCTGCTTGTTTAAAGATTTCTACTGTAAAATCATACCATGAAATATATCCACCTTCATTAGTCGCATGATAATAACCATATTTATCACTTTCAGCCATATCTACTAATAATCGAGCAAGATCATAAGTATATGTTGGTGTTCCAATTTGATCATTAACAACTTTAACTTGTGGATATTTCTTTCCAACGTTTAACATTGTTTTAATAAAGTTTTTACCATTAACACCAAATACCCAAGCAATACGAACAATAAAATATTTATCTAAATTAGAAGAAACTGCAAGTTCACCTTCTAATTTAGTTTGTCCATAAACATTTAATGGTTTGTAATCTTTACAATCAGGATCCCAAGGTGTTTCACCTTGTCCGTTAAATACATAATCTGTAGAAATATAAATCATTTTACAATCAATTTTCTTACATGTTAAAGCAATATTTTCTGTTCCTTTAGCGTTGACTGCTCTTACTTTTTCTACTTTATCATCATCTTCTGCTAAATCAACAGCAGTCCATGCTGCACAGTGAACAACAACATCAGGATTGATTTTTGTAATTTCTAATTCTACAGCTTCTTTATTTGTAATATCTAATTGAACATATTTTTGAAAATGTTCATTACTTTCAGTAATATCACTTCCAATTGCTTCATGTCCTCTTTGATTTAATTCATTCATAACGTCATAGCCTAATTGACCATTAACACCTGTTACTAATACTTTCATCGATTTACCTCCAATCAGTATACTTATTATAGCACACTTTCTAATTTTCTTGAATTAACACATAAAAACGTTGCAATTACGATCAAAAAATATGAATTCACAAACGTTCTTGTTCCAGAAACAAAAATAGATGGTGAAAATCCAAGTACAACTCTTGAACAAAATGCTGCACAAATAATTATGAAACTTAGAAACATTGTCTTATTTCCTAGATTAGTTTTTATTACATAAAAACTAATCAATAAAATACATATAAAATAAAGAATAATTAAACAAACATTCATATTCAACGAAATGTGTTCAATAACTTTTGTATAATCATTAAACACGTTAAAGATTTGATAAAACCCTCTATGATTACAGTATCTATCACTTACACTAACTACAAAGGTAACAAAGGTCATAAGACCTACTAGTAAATATTGTCCTTTATTTTTTATATTTTTATAAATGATATAAATCAACATAATGTTCCAAACAAAAATAATATATGCAGGTTGTAAAGAACCAATTGCTATTGTTGAAAGAACTCCTAACAATAACTTATCCATCAACTTAAAGCCATAAAAAGCTGGATAATAAGCACTCATTTCTGCAACTTTTCTTAGCTCATTTCCAGGACATAATGCATGATATCCTAACATTATAAACGATAACACTAAAATAATATAGGCTAAAATAGGTACTTTTTTATGTTTTACTAAACTATATATCATAAATAAAGCATAAAATCCTACAAACAATGCACACATTTGTTCTTGATTGATAGCGTATAAACTAGCAACCACATAACTTATTTGTTGAGCTATTGATATCTTTTCATTGGAAATGATTTGTATAATATATGAAAGTCCATATAATCCTAACGCAAGTGGCCATACATAGTTAAGTGTCGTCGCATACCATCCAGCCACGCCAAATGTTCCAAAAGGATATAACATGATTACAAGCATTAGAAAAAAAGTAATGATCCCATCATTTTCTTTTGTTGGACAAATTATTCTTCTTAAAGAATGTAAAACAAGTACAAACATTCCACTATCTAAAATGATCCAAACCCATTTATTAATATTTAATAAAACAAGCATCACCAATTCAATGATATTTCTACTTGTCCAAGTTTGTATCCTCATTTGAGTATAGTTAATTAATCCCATTTTTGATTGTTCAAGAAACCATATATCATCTGCCACTCCTAATTTTACAGATGCATGCCTAACAACCATAAAAACAAATAAGATTAGATAAATGACCCATATATGATTTTTGATACATTCTGTTACTTTTTTCATGGTGTCCTCCTATTTTAGACAATATAAATAATAAGTAAAATCCATACCTTCATAAAGTTGTTTGAATTTTTTTATTTCTTTATAGTTATCATTTAAATAAGGAATATTCTTTCGATATCCTATTGTATCTCTATATTCTCTTATCACAACAAATTCAATTTCCTTATTTTTAATAGCCTCTCTTTGACCATCAATAATTTGAGGGTAACGATCATATCCAACATTTTGTCGCATAAAATATTTAACATTAGGAACAATATTACATGTTGTATAAAATCCCCCATCTAAATTATCATAATTCAATAATGTTTTATTTTTTGATTTATCAATAATATCTTTAAAAACATATTGTGCATATGCACTTTGAGGGATATTCATATATCCTCTATTAGGACTTTTTAATGGATAATGAACAGAAAATATCATTCCTCCACATAGTATACATATCGCTAAAGTTTGACTACTTAAATAATTTTGAACAATTGAAAAAACAAAAATAAATCCAAAAATAATATATGCTTCAAAACATAAAAAATAATAAATAAATGGTAATCCACCTATATAAACACCAATCATTAGAAAGATAAATGATAATAAAATAAATATATTGATCCAAATATTTTTTAAAATCTTTGTTGTTAAACAATTTACAAAACCAAGACATAATAATATATAAATTGTTCTATTGTATTTCATTTGTTGGAAAATTGCTGAAAACATATTTAATATTCTTATTTTTAAATCAATAGTTGTACTATAAGCAGTTAGATTAAAAGTAATATATACATCATAATAATCTCTTAATGCCCCATTGATAACAAAATAAAGAATTGATATAAAGATAGGAATAAACATTCCCGCTAAAAAATAAACACAACTTATAAAAGCTTTTTTTATTTCCTTTAAAGAAATTAATTTAAAGAAATATAAAGCCATCCAAATAAACCACAAACCTAATAAATTAAATTTGATCAATGAAACACATCCAGCTATTGCTCCATTAATTAATAAATATTTCTTATCAAAATTATTTTCATTAAAAACTTTAATAAAAGAATAAATACTTATCGCTACAAAAGGTAAACAAAATTCTTCTGCACTACCTCCTTGTACAAAAGAAATCGATCCTGAAATAATAGCTAATGTCAAAACAGATGTTAATAAGGCATAAAATTGATTTAAATAAGTTCTAGCAATTTTAAAAAGAAAATAGCCAAAAATTGTATATGAAATAACTTCTAATAAATAAACACCTAAAAATGTATCATGACTTATTAAATAACCTATTCCATATATCAAATAAAGCAAAGGTCCCTTTTGTTCAAATAAATCTTTATAAGGAACCTTTCCATTAAACATACCTTTTCCCATTGTAAAAAAAGCATTACCATCAACCCAATCATTATAAGGATATAATGGTGAATTTTTTGAACAAATCAAAAGAGTTAGGATAGAAACGATCAATAAGATAGTTAAAATAACTTTTTTATTATCTAAATAATTACTTAGTTTTTTCATCTTCAATATTTGTACCCTTTACAATATATACTGGTCTATGTTTCGTTTCGAGATATGTCTTAGATAAATATTGTCCTAAAATACCCGTACAGAATATTTGTATACCACCTATTAAAGTAATAATACAAACCAATGATGGCCATCCACTTGTAGGATCATTAAAAATCAATGTCTTAATAATAATGAATATGATAAATATAAATGCTATAAATAGCATCAACATACCAATAAGTGATGCAATCGCTAATGGTGCTGTTGAAAAAGCGACAATTCCTTCAATACTATATAATAATAATTTCCAAAATGACCATTTTGTTTCTCCTGCAACTCTTTCTACATTTTCAAATTCAATCCATTTTGTTTTAAATCCTACCCATCCAAATAATCCTTTACTAAAACGATTATATTCTTTTAATTCTAATAAAGCATTTACAAATTGTCTTGTCATTAAACGATAATCACGTGCACCATCCATTAATTCAGTATCAGATATTTTATTCATGATTTTATAAAACATTCTTGCAAAAAATGATCTTATTGGTGGTTCTCCTTTACGAGTTACTCTTCTTGTAGCAGCACTATCATAGCCTTCTTCTCTAATTGCTTTTAACATTTCTGGTAATAAGCGAGGAGGATCTTGTAAATCAGCATCCATTAAACATACATAATCACCTGTACTATTTTCAAATCCAGCATACATAGCCGCTTCTTTCCCAAAATTTCTTGAAAAAGAAATATATTTAACTCTTGAATCTTTGTTAGCAAGCTCCATCATAATTTCTAATGTTTTATCTTTTGAACCATCGTTTACGAATAATAATTCAAAATCTACGTCATTCATTTCATCCATGACCCTACTCATTTCCTTGTAATAGTAATGAAGTGCTGCTTCTTCATTATAACAAGGAACAATGACTGTTATTTTTTCCATCCTATTTATCTCCTTTAAAAACAACTAACTTACTTAATACATAATTCAATACAACCACAATGACATTAACAATCACTTTAGCGATAACATCATTAACAACATTAAAATACACAAATAGCCACATAAGTACCATATCTAAGATTCCTGTAGCTAATCGAGAACTAAAAAAAGAAACTGCTTCTTTTAAAATATTTTGACTATTACTTTCAAAAACATATTTTCTATTTGTTATATACGCGAACAATACTGATAAAAACCATGCTAGTGCATTAGAAATCAAATAATTTATGTGTAAAAGCTCTGCACTTAAAAAATAAACAACAATATTAACGACCGTTGTAAGAACACCAAACACAAGATACATAATGATTTCTTTATATTTCATTAATAATTCTTTCATTTTCTTCTCCTAATAAAAATGCTAGTTTTGTCATAGACATACTAGCATTTTTTTAACCAGTATTCAATTTTATAATTCTTAATTATTCCTTATCTAAAACAAATGCTTTTTTCAAACTCAAATTAAGATTATAGAATCGATCATTATATAACATATAACCCCATTTATCTTTGATATAATCATGTTCTTGTACAAATCGGCGATATTTTGCACTACTTGTATCAACTGTATCATCACCTCTAGATTTTGATTCATGATGATAAAGTTCAACATGATTCAAGCATATATTGTAATATCCTTGTTTTAATAATTTTAAATTAAAATCCACATCATTAAATGCTACTTGTAAATCTTCTTCTAAACCATTAACTTCTAAATATTTTTCTTTTGATACCATTAAACAGGCAGCTGTCACTGCACTATAATTAAATGGAACTGATAATCTTCCATAAAAACCAACATCATCTCTTGGATTATCAATAAAACAATGTTGAGCAATTCCACCAATTCCTAAAATAATACCAGCATGTTGAACAGTATTATCAGGATATAATAACTTAGTTCCTACTGCACCAATATGAGGTTGCATAGCATAACCAACCATAATTTGTAACCAATGAGGTGTAATAATTTCTGTATCGTTATTTAATAATACGATATATTCACCTTTTGCTTCCTTAACAGCTTGATTATTAATTTTAGAATAATTAAATTCGTAATTTGCATCTATGACTCTAAAATTTGAGTATTTGTTTTGATATTTTTTAAATAAATCAAAAGTTTCTTTCTTTTCACTGTTATTATTCATTAAAATAACTTCATAATTTTTATATGTCGTTTTTTCAAATAATGATTTTAAACATTGCTCTGTAACATCTGCATAATCTTTAGTTGGAATAATAATAGAAACCATTGGTTCTGTTTCATATTCATATCTCACTAGATAGTAAGGAACTCTTGGGTGTACTGTTACTTTTGCTTTAACACCTCTACGTTTTAAAGCATCTTCTACAGCCATTCTACCTTTTTCTACAGCATATCCTTTACTATCAATTGTGGCAGCCGTTGACCCTTCAATCATACGCCAATGATATAAAATCTTTGGAATATGATATACACGTTCAGGAGTTGTTTTTTCTAAAAATCTTAAGAAAATATCATAGTCTTGTGCCCCTTCATAGCCTACTCTAAAACCACCGATTTCATCAACAATTGATTTTCTCATGATTTCAAAGTGACAAATATAGTTACTTCCAAGTAATGAATCAGGTGCATAATCTGATTTAAAATGAGGATCTCTTCTTAATCCTTTCATATCCATTTTATCTTCATCTGTATAAATAAAATCTAATTCTTTATTTTTATTTAAGACAGCCACACATTCAGCTAAAGCATTTCTAGCAAGTAAATCATCATTATCCATTAAACCAACAAATTCACCACTAGCAATATTTAAAGCATCGTTTGTTGCTTTAGAAATATGTCCATTTTCTTTACGATGATGTACTTTGATTCTAGAATCTTTCTTTTCATATTCATTTAAAGTATCAATTGTTTCTTGTAAAGTTGAACAATCATTAGATAAACATATTTCAAAGTTTTGATATGTTTGATTTAAAATAGAATCTAAACATTCTGCTAAGTATTTTCTTTCCACATTATAAACTGGTATACAAATTGAAATAAGTGGATTGTAAGCAAATTGAGGATGTTCTTCAAATGGTTTTTCATTTTTTTCTAACCATAAAAGATATTCTTTTTGATTTAAGAAATTATAAACATCTAAAAATTTATTTTTTGTTTTCTTATTTTCTTTAATACGTCTTTTACTTTGTTTTAATCTATTTGGTGTTAAAACAAAATGATATTCCTTAGCTATATATTTAACTTCTTTACCAATAGCATAAGTATTTACTTTTACCTTATTATTTGTTTCTTTTGTTTTTCTAACTGTTTTTTGTAAAAGTGTTCTAATCTTTGACTTAATTCTTTTCATTAAAGTGTTCTTTCTTACACAAACAAGTTCCTTTTGATCATCATGTATTAAATAAACTTTAACTTTAGAATCATCTTTACTCAATGATAATGTTAATTCATAATTGTCACTTGCTAGATCTGGTAAAAAACGTGCTTCTCTTTTTTTACCATCAACAGTTACTTCAAAAGAATAATCTTTTAAAGAACAATTTCCATACATAATAAATGTAGGATTAACAAGACCATGAACCTGTGCATCTCTCACGTTTATATAATCTAATGTTTTCATGTAGATCACCCCTTAAATTTCTTCAGCGAATCCTTTTTCTAATTTTCTAAAGATAAACATTCCTAATACAAAACAAATAATAGCCATTACAACCATATAAAGCACACTAGACATTGCTGGTAACGTATGATACATAAAGAAATCACGGTAGGCACTTACAATATGTGTAAAAGGATTTAAATAAAGTACCCAACGGATGGCTTCTGGAAACAATTCTGCCGGATATAAAATAGGTGTTCCATAAAATAACATATTAATAACAAATTGAATAATATATTCTGTATCTTGAATATAAACATTGATTGCACTTAAACCAAGAACCATTCCTGCTGTAATTACAAATTGAATCAACGCAATAAATGGTACTAATAAAATATGCCAACTTAATCCAAGCCCTCCAAAAACACAGAAAAGAATAATAATCAAACAAGCGATAAAAAAGTTAACAAGTCCACTTAATGTGGCTGATATTGGTAAAATTTCTCTAGGAAAATATACCTTTTTAATAACACCTGCATTATTTTTAATACTTCCCATTCCAAGTCCCATAACTGTCGTAAAGAAGTTCCATGGAATAACCCCACAAATTAAATATTGAAGATAATTATCTGTTTTGATTCTCATGATATAAGGAAATACAATGGCATAAACGGCAACCATTAATAATGGATTTAAGAATGACCATAATACTCCTAAAAATGAACCTTTATATTTACCTCTAATATCTTTTTTTACATTTGTTTTTAATAATTCACGATAGTCATATAAGTTTTTAAATAATTTCATTTTCTTTTTCTCCTATATGATATTAATCTTTAAATCTTTTTCAGATATAACTTTATCTTTTTCATCTAATAATTGAACAAGAATAGAATGTTCTCCTAATTCCATTTGACTTACATCTACAAAATAATCAAATCCACATTCATCATCATTTGTTCCATAACCACCATATTTTTCTTGATAAGCCATTAAAACATCACTTCTATTTATTTTTCTCATTTCAGTAACCTCTTGACCATCAAAAGTTACTTTTAAACGATCATTTAAACAATCACTCAATGACCATCCAGAAATTGTAAATTGAGCTGTATCTTTTTTAACTTCAGCAAATGATTGAGGAATATCAACAACAACAATCCCATGATAAGTATCTAATGGCTTTTGATATTTTTTCTTAGCTTCTTCTTTATGATCTAATTTAACTTGTTTTAAATATTCATCAATAACATAAGTTGGATCACCATCTAATTTAAATTCACCTTTATAGATCCAAACAGCACGTGTACATAAATCTTTAACTGTATCTAAACTATGTGAAACAATAACAATTGTTTTATCACTATCTCTTAATTCTTTTAATTTATCAAAACATTTATCTTGGAAATGTTGATCTCCAACTGCTAAAATTTCATCAATTAATAAAATTTCTGCATCTACATTAATAGCAATTGAAAAAGCAAGTCTCATATACATCCCAGAAGAATAAGTTCTAACTGGATTATCAATAAATTCTCCAAGTTCAGAGAATTCAATAATATCATCTACTCTTTTTTCAATTTCTGCTTTTGTTAAACCAAAAACAGCAGCATTAAAATAAATATTTTCTCTTCCTGTAAAATCTTGATGGAAACCTGCACCCAATTCAAGTAACGAAGTCAACTTACCATGTGTTTCAATTGTCCCTTCATTAGGATAAATAATCTTAGTCATCAACTTCAATAAAGTTGATTTACCACTCCCATTTGTTCCAATCAAACAAACAGTTTCACCTTTTTTAATATCTAAATTTATATTCTTCAATACCGTATGAACTTCTCTATTGCTTTTTCCAAAAGATAACAATCTTTCTTTTAAAGTATGAGCCTTATCATATTCAACTTTAAAATACTTTGTCATATTTCTTACTTCAATAGCATTTTCTTTATTCATAAGACCTCCGCTAAATCTTTTATTTTTTCTCTTATATTCTTAATAATTTCGTTATTAAACCTTATAAATATATACCACATACATACCTATTTGTCCAACACTTCATATTTCACACTGTATATTCTACCATATCTTTGCTTTATATTTTAGAATTTTAAAATAAAAATAGAAGCTAAATAAATATAGCTTCTATAATCTAATAACATAACACTCATTATTTGTATATTCTAATTGATAGCCATGACTCATAAACTCATCAGCTTGTTTTTTAGAAAATGTTAAGAAATATGATTCTCTATAATAATCAAATGCAAACTTCGTTTGATCAAAAGATGCTTTTTCACTCCAATAATCATAAATAGCATGATAAAATTGCACTTCATCTTCATAAAGAGAACCTTCTTTTACAATTTGAATTCGATTACTTGACATATAGAATCCTTGATGATAAGTCACTTTTCCATGATAAGTAAATCCTGGAGGAGCCAATAATGTATAATTTCCATAAAGCAAACTATCAAAATGTTCTCCTACATCATTAAATATATCAAGCATCATATTATCGTATTTAAATATTTGTGTAAAATCATAACCATATTGATTAATTCCACAACCTAAAAATGTATACGATTTAATTTGTTTATAATTTTGATAAACAAATATGAGAGATGAAGCAATCGCTAATGTTGCTACTGAAACAGATATTGTTTTTAAAGAAATAATATCAAGTATTTTAGCAATAGATAACCCTATCAAGAAAACAACCATAAATTGAATTGCTGAATAAAATCTTAATATAACAAAGAAATAATTAAACGATGATAGACATAGTAGTTCATTAAACTTATTCTTAGCTACAATAATAATAAGCATTAATGTAATAATAGCCAGATATTTTCCATATTTTGAATTAATCACCAAAGCTAAAGCAATAGCTACAATACATGTACTATATTGCATAATTGTATCAGTAGAAACATAATATCCATAAAATGGCGATAATTGATTACTAAAAGATTCAAAATCTGCTAAAGATAATAAAGGAGTATGATCCAATTTATTTGTTAAAATCAATAATACTAAAACAAATAAGAAACAGCATAAATTAATAATGATCCATTTAGTATTTTTTTCCTTTATTGAAATACATGTATTATAAGCAAACTTAAGTATAAATAAAACAAAGAACATAACAATTAAAACAGGTAAAAAAACTGTCGAAAAGGACATCATCGAACAACTCGTGATACCAGCAAAAATAATATTTTTAATTGTCATTTTATTTTCAATCAAAGGTATACAAACAATACACATGATAGGTACAGAAAGTACTCTTACTACTGAACCACCATACCATATGGCATTTTGAAATTGCCATAAGTCAAATGATCTTATTGTTAAAAAAGAACCATTATTTTCCATCAAATATCCATGGCCTATTAAAAATAAAAAGAATGGAATAAGTGCATATTGTGCTTTTCTTTTAGTAACAAAACTAGCTAATTGTTTAATTGCTAATGCAAACATTGTATAGTTATGAATAACCATGAAAACTTTGCAAAAATAAACAGGATTAATATGAAAAATACTTGCGAGAGCACCATAAGTAATCTCATATGTATTCACCATTCGTGCATAATCTACAGATGTTGTAAGCCATCCTGTATAAAAGCTTTCATTCATTAAAGATGGTGTTCCTATAGAATTAACTACTTTCGCTATATAATAAGCATCATCGTAATCAAACTCATATAAAGCCATTACATTTGATACTGAAAATAAAGTGAATAAAAAAACAAAAATATAAATAACCCAATTATTTTTTACATGATCTATTATGTTTTCCTTTTTTAGGCTACTTTTAAATTCATTTGCAAAGGTAGAAACATTTTTATATTTTCTCCATAATAAAAATACAAAAAAAGAAAAGAAAAGAACACAAAATAAAATAAAATAAACATTCCAACTCAATTGAAATAATTGACACGGAAAACCTATGATAAAAGAAATAAAAAATACAGATATAAATCCATATATAACATATGCAGTTGAATTTTTTATTTTTATAGCAAAACAATCAGCTACAAACTCTCCTATTAACCAATAAAAATAAAAAATAAAAATTAAAAATATAAAGGTTAAAAGATGATTCATATATTTCCTCCCTTATTATTAAACTTAAACAATTAAATACATTACGATTAAATCGTAATGTATTTAATAAATATTATTTATTTTAAATCATTTTTCTTTTTCAAAATAGCAACTTCTTGAATTAAGTTTTTTTGCTTTTCTTCTAGCATAGATACTTTATTAAATAAAACATATACTAAAATAATAAGCATAAAAATAATAGCTGCAAAAACTATATTTGCTGTTGAAATGACACCTATAAGTCTAGCTGCAAAAAAAGCTATTTGTGGAAAAACACTTAAAATAATTAATGCTATCGAACAAAGAATCCATGCTAAAGCATAATCAGTTCTTAATTTACCTTTTTTAACATTCTTTACTAAAATAATAAAGAATAAAACAGTGAATATAATTAATAATATTTGTAATGTTAAACTCATACGTTACCTCCTAATTAAAGAATATAATTGTTATTAATACTTTTAACATATATTGAATAGAACTTCCTATCCCTGTATAAATACTTGTACCAGCAAGTCTATCTTCCATTTTCACTTGTACTTCTTTTGCTTTATAACCTTTTTTTATTTGAAATGCAAGTGTATCAGGTTCTGGTTTTCTATTTAATTCAAAAGCATAATCTTTAATTAATTCTTTATTAATGATTCTCATTCCACTTGTAGGATCATTAATAGTGGCACCTGTTGTTAGTTTAATCATTGCAGTAATAATTCTACTACCTAACATTCTCATACTAAAATGCTTCTTTTCATCCACAAATCTTGATCCAATAACAATATCATATCCATTTTCTATTTCTTTTACTAAACTAAGTATATATTCTGGTAAATGTTGCCCATCACCATCAAATTGGATAGCTGCGTCATAATTATTATAATAAGCATATTTATAACCTGTTTGTACTGCACCTGTTAATCCTAAGTTAACAGGTAAATCAATATGATTAATATTATTGTCATCTAAAATTTTTCCAGTGCTATCTTTAGAACAATCGTTGATTACAACATAATCGCAATCAATATCAGCATTTTCAAGATTTCTAACAACTCTTAAAATGCTTTCTTCTTCATTATATGCTGGAATTATAACTAAAGTTTTCATACTTTCCCTCTTTCTCTAATACTATTCTTATTGATTATACCAATAAAATTATATATTTCAAACAAAATATACACAAAAACGGGATGTATTCATCCCATTTTTGTACATAATTTTAATTATCCAAGCCAAACACCATTAGCATCAAAGCGGTTAACTACTCCATTAATTGCATAATCTCCTGTAACCATCTTTCCATTAGCGTCTACATAATACCAGTTATTTCCTGATTTTATCCATTGGGCACTAATTACACCACTAGATGCTGCATAGTAATCTTCACCATTGATTTTAAACCATCCTGTTTGCATTAAGCCACTATTTGCAAAGTAGTATTTAGCTCCAGAAATTGTTTGATATCCTGTGACCATTTTTCCATCTGCGTCTACATAGTACCAAATATTTCCTGATCCTACCCATTGTGCTTTGATAGCTCCACTAGATGTTGCATAGTAATATTCATCGTTGATTTTGAACCATCCTGTTTGCATTAATCCACTATTTGCAAAGTAATATTTCTTTCCTTCAATTGTTTGATATCCTGTTACCATTTTTCCATCAGTATCTACATAGTACCAGTTATTTCCTGATCCTACCCATTGTGCTTTGATTTCTCCACTTGTTGATGCATAGTAATCTTCATTATTGACTTTGAACCATCCTGTTTGCATTACTCCGTTAGCATCGAAGTAATATTTCTTTCCTTCGATTGTTTGATATCCCGTTACTTTTTGGTTATTGTCATAGTAATACCATTTATTACCTGATTGTACCCATCCTGATTTTACTTCAGGAGTTTCTACATTTAATTCACCATTTTCATTAAATGTATAATCTTTTCCATCAACGTTTACAGTTCCTGTAACCATTTTTCCTTCTTTATCAAAGTAATATTTTTTACCACTTAATGTTAACCATCCAGTTGTCATTTTACCATCAGCATCAAAATGATATTTAGTTCCATCTACTTCTTGCCATCCTGTACATGGTTCATAATATCTGTCATATAAATATTTATTACCTATAAATTCTGTAAGTTTTCTTGATGTTAATACTGTAGTTTCTTTAACGATACCATTTTTATCATAGGCAACTAAAAGCATTTTTCCTTTTTCATAAGCAGTTGTAACTTCTATATTATTTCCAGATGCTGTTAATAATTCTCCCCATGAGAAAATATATTTAACACCATTTATAGTTTCTATACCTTCTGCTTCATTCAAGTTTTTATCATAGTAATACCATTTTCCTCTAAGTTGAATCCAAGTATTAGCTACTGCTTTTTTCTTTTCAACAACAACACCTTCGCTATTATATGCAATGACATAAGTTACTATCTTATCATTTTCATCTCTATATGATGAAACAATAGATATTCCATTAGAAGATTTTATTAATCTACCATTTTCAAAATAATATTCTTTTCCATTAACAGTATAAATACCATCTACAAAATTCATTTCACTTGAAACATAGTACCAATCATTTCCAATTTCATTCCATCCAGCTACTCTCTTAACCTTATCTACAATTTCACCTTTATTATTATAAGCATAAAGATAATCATTTCGATAGTCAGTTAATATTTCATCACTGTCACTTGTTTGAAGCATACCATAAATAAAATACAAAGATTTTCCATCTACAGTATATTCCCCATCATATGGATAATAATAACCTGCATCATTTAAATAATAGTAATAACAATTGCCATTTAAATAAATCAATTCATTATCTTTAAATTTAGCTTTTTCAATAACTTTTCCATCTCTTACATAAGCAAGTGTATCTCCTGATGTAACAACTTCATCCAAATATTCAGCTAATTGTCCATAATTAAAATAATATTCTACACCATCAATTGTTTGAATTCCTGAATATGGAGTTAATTCAGAATCAAAATAATATTTTCCACTATTAAATTCAATCCATTTATTTCCTACAATCTCAACTTGTTCTACAACTTTTCCAGTATAATCATAGGCATAATATTTATTTCCTTCTCTAACTGTTGTAATATTTCCTTCAAAACCTGAAGTTGCAAGTTGTCCATTACTCAAAAAATAATAAGTTGCATCTCCAATTGTATGAATTCCTTGATATGGATATAAATCTTGATCATAGTAATACCAATTATTATTAAACTTGATCCATTTATTTCCTTCAATTTTTACTTTTTCTATAACAATACCATTTTTATTATAACTAACTAAATAATTATTAGAAGTTGCTGTAGAAATACCATCATAATCATATGTTGCTAATTGTCCATCACTCCAAAAGAAGTATTCCACACCATCAACTTTTTGAACTCCTTGATATGGATTTAAATTTTTATCAAAATAATACCATTTATTATTAACTTTAATCCATTTATTTCCTACAATATCTTGTTGATCAATAACAACACCATTTTGATTATAAGCAATAAGTTGTCTATCAAATGTAATTACCCATATTCCTTCATAAGTACGTGTTGCTAATCTACCTTCCCATTCAAAATAATATTTAACACCATTAATTGTTTTAACTCCTATATAAGGATTCATATCAGCATCATAGTAATACCATTTATCCCCATAATGTGTCCAATCTCCAGCAACAATATTTGCATAATTCGTTACAATACCACTTTTATTAACAGTGACAATCAACCCATTATCTGTAATTGTATCTTCATCATACCAAGAAGAATATGCCATATGACCATCATAGCTATAAAAATAATACGTATTCCCATCAATTTCTTGAAGCCCTTTAAGTAATTCACCATTATCATCATAATAATATTTGTATCCATACTCTTCATACCAGCCACGTCTTTCACTACTTAAAATGACAGGTGTATTAGAATCATTTTTCACATTTGTTTCTAATGCACTAACCATCGTAGTTGGTAATGTTGTTGCTGCAACAAGAGCTGATGCTACAGCAATCTTTTTAAAATTCCTACTCATGTTTTATCCTCCCCATAAATATTTCATAGACTTATTATATCATAACTGAATGCAATACCCCTTATTTAAAACCAAACGACATTTTTTTCTAAAAAGCAAAAGAGGTAACTGTGTTACCCCTTTTCAACTGAAATATTGATTTTATTAATGTAAGGTTCAATAAGTTTAAAGAACCAATGTGAACATAAATGATATATCTTATAAACAATGTATGAAATAAGATAAATAATTAATGCTGATCCTAATTGATGTACAATTAAAACCAAAATACCTCTATTAACAAATTGTTCAATTCTAATATGTCTTAATAAGATTTCATGAAATAAAAAACATGTAAAAGCGGCTTTAGCTAATTCATTGATTATTTTACTTTCAAAATGAATATCCATAAAGAATAAAAGAATATAAGCAGACATTAAGATAATAATTGGATTATTATAATACCATGTTGCTGTATATTGTAAATGTAAAACATGTTCCATCATTGAAAAAGCATATAAAAATGCTAAACATCTTATAATCCACATACCTGCTTTTTTCTTAGATAATGTTATTTTATTTACACGAAGATATGCTCCTACAAAATATACCAAAACAAAGTTAATAATTGTATAACCATATTGACTTCCATACATTCCAATAGTACTTAATCCTAAATATGTATTTCCTGTTATATTTTCAGCAACATCTATAACAATTGTCCAAACTGAAAAAATAAGCATGAGTATAATTAATAAGCGTTTATATTGTTCTTTATTAAGTTGTTTAATAATTAAATTAAGATATGGACTAATAATATATAATACAGAATAAAGTATTAAAAAGTAATTAGCTGGTAATAAACTACTAATCAATGAACTTACTGTAAATACTTTATGACCTCTTAATACTCCAAAAACATAAAAAGCTAAATTAAATACGATAACTTGTACAAATAATTCTAGTATCTTAATTAATTTTCTATTTTGATTACAAGCTAGAAAATACGCTGAAATCATTACAAAAACATTAACTGCACAAACAAATAAACTTTCTATTAAATATAAATAATATTGATTAGAACTGCCATCTAAAACCATTCCTAATGCACCACCCATACTTGCATTATTATAATGTAAAATAACGACACCAATCATTGAAATAATTCTTAATAATTCAATAGACGAATTTCTTTTCGTTTTCTCTTTCATATATATTCCCTTCCAAACAAAAACCGATTTTTACTCAAAACAATGAGTAAGATCGGTTTTTAATTTATTTTATTCATCCAAAGACCTTGGTTATCAAAATAATTGACATTTCCATCAATTATATAATCTCCAGTAACCATCTTTCCATCAGTATCTACATAATACCAGTTTCTTCCTGATTTGACCCATTGTGCTTGGATAGTTCCTGATGAAGCTGCATAATAGTCTTCACCATTGATCTTAAACCAATCTTTTTGCATTAATCCACTACTTGCAAAATAATACTTCGCACCATTAATTGTTTGATAACCAGTAACCATTTTTCCATCAACATCTACATAATACCAATTACTTAATGATTTGACCCATTGTGCTTGAATAGCTCCAGATGAAGCTGCATAATAATCTTCACCATTGATTTTAAACCATCCTGTTTTCATTAATCCACTTTCATCAAAATAATAAGTACTATTTCCTACTTTATAATATCCAGTAACCATATAATCATCATTTGCTATATAGTACCATCTATTTCCTAATGGTAACCATCCTGTTACCTTTTCACCATCTACAAATGTTTTTCCATAGATTTTTAATGTTCCTTGACTATAATATTTCCATTGATTTCCTACTTGCATCCATCCTGTGTGCATAATACCATCTTCATTGAAATAATATTGTCTTCCATTAATAACTTGCTCTCCTGTAAGAATCAATCCTTCATCATTTACATAATACCAATTACTTAATGATTTGACCCATTGTGCTCTTAATTCACCATCAGAAGAAATATAATACCAAGTATCATCTACTTTAAACCATCCAGTTTTCATAGAACCATCTTCCATAAAAAGATATTTTCTATTTCCAACTTTATAAATACCAGTAACCATATAACCATCTTCAGCTATATAATACCATTTATCATTTATTGGTAACCAACCTGTTACCTTTTCACCTTCTACAAATGTTCTTCCATAGATTGACATTTTCTTAGGACTATAATATTTCCATTTATCATTTTCCTTATGCCATCCTCTGACCATTACACCTTCACTCGTAAAATAGTATTCTTTATTGTTTATAGTTTGTGCACCAGTAACCATATCACCATTACTTGTTAAATAATACCATTCACCATTTAAACTGATCCAACCAGTGGCCATAATTCCATTAGTATTAAAATAATACCATTTTCCATTAATCTTTTCCCAACCGATTTGTAGAATATTTTTACTACTTCCATAATACCAATGATCATAGTAATATTTCCATCCTACATAATCATATTTAGGAACACCTTGATCATACCAAACACTCATATCTACATAACCACTAATACCATCAACAAATGCTCCATTGCTATATTGCCATCCTTTAGGACCTCTATACCAATTATTACTAAATCCTAACGATGATGTATAAGCAGCTACCCAATCTACATGTTGATAAATAGTTGGACTATTTAATTTTGTTTGTAAAAGTGAACGATAGCTATAAACCTTCGTATTATAATTACTATTTGCTAATTTATTAACAAATGCATCAACAACTAATTCATTCGTTGTTGTTGATAATTCAGGTCTTTCCATATCTAAATAAACAGGATATGAAAGTTCTGAAGGTGAAATTTTATATTTTGATAAATAATTTAAAATCATTGTTGCTTCATTATCAGCATCTGTTACATTATTTGAATAATCATAAATATAGATTCCAAAAGGAATATTATATTTTCTACAACCATTTAAATTATTTTCAAATTGTTCATCAATATGATAATATCCACCCTTATGAGAAACAATTCTAATAATAACACCATCTACATCTGTTTTACTTACTTTACTCCAATCAATATGACCATTGTATTGTGAAACATCAATAACCTTTTTAACATTTTCACCAATAACGCGACCATCATTATCACAAAAACATTTTTTATTTCCTTGATAAAACCAACCATTTTGAATCATAGTTCGTAAACTATAAGAATTTTCTTCCTTTGCATCTTCTATTTTATTTTCATCTTGATCAATATGACTACTTTGTCCCATAATTGCATCATCATAACTTCCATCTAATGCATTTACAGAACTATTTTGAAAATAACTCAATGCAAAAGCCATTCCAAAAGCCAAAAACAAATAACCAAAAAACTTTTTCAAAATCTTTCCTCCCCCCCTAAAAATATTATTACTGCATAACACCACTGCTATTAAAATAATATGTCTTATTTCCAACTTTATAATAACCAGTTACCATCGAACCATCACTTTTTAAATAATACCACTTATTCTCTAATTGAAGCCATCCAGTAACCATATAACCTTCATAATAAGTTTTCCCATATATTTCCATAACACCTGTACTTAAATAGTACCACTTACCATTAATTCTTTGCCAACCTGTTAACATTTGATATTGGCTATTAAAATAAAACCATGTATTCCCTAGTTTCTTCCAGCCACTTTGTCCATAGCCTGAATCATCAAAATAGTACCATTTATTGCTGACTTTTTGCCAACCTGTTTGCATTTTACCACTATCATTAAAATAAAACAAATTGTTTCCTACTTTTTGTAATCCTGTAAGTCTTTTACCTGTATTATCAAAATAATACCAATCACTACCTAAAGTTAACCAACCAGTAACCATATAGCCTTCATAATACGTTTTTCCATAGATTTTCATAACACCTGTACTAAAGAAATAAGTATTTCCAGAGATTTCTTGAAATCCTGTCGCCATTTGATAACTATCTAAAAAATAATACGTATTTCCTGCAATCATTTGCCAACCTTTTTGTCCATACCCAGCATTATCAAAATAATACCATTTATTATTGATTCCTTGCCAACCTGTTTGCATCTTTCCACTTGCATTAAAATAATAGAAATTATTTCCTACAGTTTGTAATCCTGTTACCATTGATCCATCACTATTTAAATAATACCAATCATTACCTAGTGGCAACCATCCTGTAATCATATACCCTTCATAATACGTTTTTCCATAGATTTTCATAACACCAGTACTTAAATAATACCATTTACCATTTATTTCTTGCCAACCGGTTTGCATTTGATAGCTACTATTAAAATAAAACCAATTATTTCCTATTAATTTCCAATTTTTTTGACCATAACCCAATTCATCAAAGTAGTACCATTTATTATTAACTTCTTGCCAACCTGTTTGCATTTGTCCACTTGTATTAAAATAATAGAGATTATTTTCTATAGTTTGTAAACCAGTTGCTTTTGAACCATTTGAAAAATAATAATACCAATAATTATTTTCTTTTTTCCATCCTTGTGTATGAGAAATATTATTTAATAAAGTAACATATCGATTACTTACATATCCTGTATTATTAAAGCTATAAGTTCCATCACTACTAGCAACTTCACTTTGTATCTTATAAAAACCATTAGTTGTATAGGCATCTTTTATAATAAATGAATAAGCTGGATTTTTTATCGTTGTATATAAAACACTAGAACTTGTATTTGAACTACTTCTTACATTAAGGGCAGTATGTGTTGTTAAATAAATATCTTTGATTCCTAAAGTATAATAATCATTATCTTTAGAAGAGATACTAGCATCCATATTTTTGGCAATGCTTGCACACTTTTCTCCTTCATAGGGATCTGAAGAATATTTTCCAAATATTCCACTTCCCTTGTCTCCAAAATAACCTCCTCTAAATAAAGAAGTATATGTAGGATTTAAATATCTTTTAGACATCCAACTCGATGTAAAATTCATAATACAATCATCTACTGTACTAAAGGTATCTGCATTTCCACCTGGATTATTATCTGTAGCATTTAATCCAAATAAGTTATTTTTATTTAATGCAATATTGCTTTTTCCCCATCCAGATTCTAAGGCAGCAAAACTTGCTGCCATTAAAGCATTGACCCCATATTTATTTTGATACTTAATAAAAATATCACCTGTATTATATAATTTAGAAGTACTTCCTGCTTTATTATTTAAATAATTTGATATTTGTGAACCAGTATAAGTTGTTTGACTTCTCATTGGTAAGTATTGAAAATAACTATAATAAGGATTATTAGGATTAACAGCATTATTTCTAACATTATTTTTATAATCTGTAATCATTGTATTATAGTTATCATAAAAATAATGTCCATCATAGCTATAATACTCTTTATTCTTTGTTAAATAACTAGGCCCTGTCCCTATATAATTCTTATTTCCTTGATTTCCTGTCGCATTAACATTATTAGAAATATAATGATACAAATCACCTGATGAATTAACTTCATAGTTACTTGCATAATAAGTCCCTTGGCTAAGAACTTCAACATATTGAGGATCTACTAAACCAACAACTCCTGAAACCATAAACTTCACTTTTCCATTTTCATACCCTAAAAAAGCTGCATCCGCTGCACTTGATTTAGATAAATATCCCTCTTGTCCTGTATAATAATCTGTAAAATTTGTAGTTGTCCCTGCTTTAGAACAATTAAAATTAACCATATTCGCTGTAGAAACTGTTCGTGCATAAGGATTATACTCTTCATTCGTTGTTCCATCATAAACATCTACAGTATTAATATTTCCATCTTTATCTACAAACTTTGTTTGTCCAATAACGTCATTTGTTTCTTCATATGCTTTTATATTAGAGATATTAAAAATCATTCCCAATAATATAACAAGAAACAGACTTATGTACTTTTTTTTCATTTCCAACCTCCTACAATATTTTAAATCTATAGAATATTTTAACTTACTAATCCTATTTGCTTTTAATAATGTGATAACATCACATTAAATAATATACTTACAAATATCAACTAAAATAATCATCTTCATAAATACTATTTTTTATTATAATGATATACATTTTCAATTCAACAAAAAGGATATAGAATTTTCTATTCTATATCCCTGTTATTTTCTTTCTTTTCTTGTAAATATTTATTTGCATCTTTAAAGAAACTAATTACAATCAACAGTATAATAAATCCTATTGGAAAAGCAGCGATAATAGCCACTGACTGTAAACTATACATTGAATTTTCAGCAAAAATCAACGCTATTGGAAATAAGATAAAGATAATTGCCCAGAAAACTCTAATCTTTTTATCTGGTTCTTCATCTACATCTAATTTTTTATAAGAATATGATGAAACAACCATTGTTAAAGCATCAAATGTTGTTGAATAAAAAGCAATCATAGTAATAACTAATAATAATAAACCTAGACTTGCTAGTGGTAGAGTATCAAATATCTTTAAAATAACTGCAGAATAATCTCCACTTTTAGCAATCATTCCTGAAATATCAATTCCATGTTTCATTTGTTGTGCCAAACCATAATTTCCAAGAATAATGAATGAAGTAAAAGTTCCTGCTAGACCCCATCCATATCCTCCTAGAATCGTATTTTTAATTGTTCTTCCCTTACTGATTTTTCCAATAAAGAAAGGAGTTGCAACACACCATACCATCCAATAGGCCCAATAATAAATCGTCCAATTTTGTGGAAATGATGTTTCTCTTAATGGATCCATCCAAGTAGATAATCCGATAAAATTTTGTACCATATTACCAATAGCTGAAAAACCAGTTTCTAAGATATATGTGGTTTCTCCCCCACCTATTAAAAAATAAATAAGTAAAGCAAAGAATAAATAGGAACAATATGTTGCTAGTTTAGAAATACCTTTCATTCCTGTAAGTACAGTAAATGTATAAACTGCTGCAATCAATAATAAAACAGCAATAGTAAGTCCTACACCATTAGGCAACCCAAATACTCTACTTAAAGCTGCTGATAATAATGGGGTTGCTAGTGAAAAGGTTGTTGCAGTTCCTGCAATAAGTGCAAATATAGCAATTAAATCAATAATTTTACCTACAACTCCATCTACTTTATTTCCTAGTAATGGTCTACATCCTTCAGAAAACTTTTGTTTATTTCTTCCTCTTACATGTAACATAAAACCAAAAGCAACAGCTAAAATAATATAAAAACTCCAAGCAATTGGTCCCCAATGAAATAACGGAAATGTTGAAGCCCATTTTTGTATTCCACCTAATTGATCAATATACTTTTCATTAGCATATAATGCCCATTCACATAATGAATAAAATAAAATATCTGCTGCCATTGTAGAAGTAAAAATCATTACTCCCCAGTTAAATGATGAATACTCTGGTTGATCTGTATTCTTACCTAACTTTATTTTTCCATATTTAGAAAATGCTATATATAATGAACAAACAAAAATTCCAACTCCTAATAACGCATAATAAATGCCACAGTCATTCCCTAAAAATCCTCTAATCATTTGAATGATATATGAAGATTTTGCTGGCATAAGCATAAATAAAACGCATAATAAGACAACCCCTAATAAAGGAATTATCATTGATACATAATCTAATCTTCCCTTTAATGATTTCTTTTCCATTTTATTTCCCCCAATTTAAATATGTTTCATCAATACTACACAATTCATCAAAACTATCTATTTCTAAAATATCTCCTTCATGCATTTCTTTAATAGATAATTGGTATTCATTTGGATAACAAAACAACGCTACATCATCCCAATAAATATCAGTATTCTTTTTCTCTTCAAATTCAATTTCTAAATGTTTCTTTAATTTCTTTCCATCTTCTTCATTCCATCTAGATACACTATATAATTGCCAACCATCTTGTCCACCAGTTCTTGAACAAGAAGTTACAAAACCATTTTCTAATTTTAACATCCATTCATTATGAATTTCTTGTTTGTAAATACAGTTATATCCTGAATATTTAAATTCTTTTGAAAGAATTTGTGTATTGTTAATAATTTGATCACCATCTAAAATAATGACATTTTTTAGATGATTTCTAGCAACATATAAAGAAGAAATATTGTTGCAAGTATCATAATAAGGATTATCTATTAGATGCAAATTCTCATATTTATCTTCTAAATAATTAAATTGTTCTTTTAAATAGCCTACAACAACATAGATTTCAAAGATCCCTTGTTGATGCAATTGATTGATAATTCCTTCAATCATAGGAATATCATGTATTTTAACTAATGGTTTAGGTATCGAATTTGTTATTGGTCTCATACGTGTTCCTTTACCTGCTGCCATTATAATTGCTCTTTCTACTTGACACATTTTTCTATATTCTCCATTTCTTCCATAACAATCTTGTAATAATCCTTAGCAAAACGATACTGTGCCAATGAATATTCTCCAAATTCAACACCTAGCGTATATTTATATTCACACCAGTTGCTCCATAAAAGACCACACATTGATATATAACAATAGATTTTTATTCTTGTTTGTTGATCACACTTATTTTCAAAATAGATATCAATTAAATGATCAATTTGTTTTCTATCATACATAGAATAAATACAAAACATTGCTATATCAAGATGTGCATCTTGCATTGCCGCATATTCCCAATCAATAAGTTTTATTCTCTCTTCATTATTTTCTCTATAGAATAAGAAATTATCACAATTTGCATCTATATGACATAATTTCCATTCTTTAGGCATCTTTTCAATAATATTCTTTAAAGAGAAGACTTTTTCTTTCGTTTGTTTATAGTCTTTATATAAAGATTTTGGACCTCTTAGATTTTCATAAAATTCCATTTTTTCAAAAACATCAAATTCATGTTCTACCTTTAAATCCTGATTATGAAATTCTTTTAATAATTTCATACATTTAATTAAATCTTCATCATTATCTTGATTACATACACGTGTATCGTCTAAATATTTTGTAATCTTATATCCATTTTGTGGATTCATATAAATAACTTCATCACTGATATTTAAATCTTTTATTACTTGATAAACTTCATATTCTTCTTTTCGATTAATAAGTTGATCTGTTCCTTCCCCAGGAATTCTCATAATATATTTATCATGATTGATTTCAAATAAAAATGATCTATTTGTCATACCTTTTTTTAAGCTTTTAATATTTTTAATTTGTTCAACATTGATTTTAAAAACATCAGCAATCAATGATAATGTCTCATTATTTAAGTGTGTTGAATGATCATCTACATTTCTTAATTCTTCATAAGTATTGATTTCATCAACATAATTTGTATCAACAATTTTTCCATAAATAAACATTTTATTCTTTTGATACAACGTTTCTTCCCAAAAACAAGAATCATGCATTCCGTCATCTAAACATTCTAAACGTTCTTTTAAATATAAAGAATCATGTTGATTAATAAATGATAAACCAATCATTTTTAAACCATCATCCTTTACTTTAACAATTTCATTTTTAGTATTACATGTAACATTACTATGTTTACTTATTCTATTTTCAAGCATATACCATGATTGAATTTCATTATTTAAAAATGGATTTTCATAAAAATAAAGATCTCCTGGTATAATGTAAGTATTACTTATTTTATCTTTTACTAGATTTAAGCTATGTAAGTTGTTCTTTTCTTGATATTCTCTATTAACAACTAATTTTACATTATATTTATCAATTAAATAGTCAAATTCTTCTTTCATAAAGCCAACAACTATTGTTATATCATTAATATGAGCTTCTATAAGCTGTCTTATGAGACGTTCAATAAGTATTTCATCATTTATTTCTAACATTGCTTTAGGCACATTATTATTAATAGGAATCATTCTAATCCCTTGACCAGCAGCTAAAATAACTGCTGACTTATTTTTCTTTATTAAGTCTATTCCTAAATCTGTTAAAGAATTATCATCATTAATATATTCTAATTCTTTAAGATTCTTTATTGTTTCATTTGTTTTACCTAAAGAACAATTCAATCTTTTAGAAATAGCTCTTTGTGAAAGTGTATTTTCTTTATATAGTAACTTTATAAGTTCAAAATCTAAATATGTAAGAATGTTCATTTTTTTCTCCTTGTTAATTTATATGAACATAATACCACATATATTTAATAAGTAAAGAAAAAAAGAAGTATTTCTACTTCTTATGATAAAAACTTAGGTGTAATAAACCCTCTAATATATTTACTGTTGACATTCATTGTTCTATATTCAACAGCATCATTTTTATTTCCTTCAATAACTTTAAAAGTATTTCCATTCACTTCTGTAACAATACCTACATGATCAGGCCATCCTGTGTTATCACCATTTCCACTATCATCCCAATCATACATAATAATATCACCAATTTGAGGAACATAAGCATCATTTTCTTGCCAAATGCCCATAGATTGTGCCTTTTCTACTGCTTTACCACATGAACATTCAACTGGAATAAGATCCAACAAATTACATTCTCTAACAATTGCTGATACAAAAGTCATACACCATGAATCTGTATATTTAACTTTATAACCTCTTGGTAAAGGATCTAATTTATTATATGAATCTATAATTTTCTTAAATGATCCATCTTTTTCATTACATCCTAAATATCTTTTGGCTCTTTCTACAAACTCTTTTCTCGTACAATTTGAAATCCATGAATAATCATCTCTAAATATATATGTTTTACCATCAATAACTACATCATCTTTAACAGCTGCACCATCTTCATTAAAATAATACCATTTCCATCCAATTTGTGCCCAACCAGTAACCATGACACCACTCTTATTTAAATAATACCATTCATTACCTGATTTTAACCATCCTGTATGCATATCACCAGAAGCATTTAAATAGAACCTTTGATTATTAATCAATTGCCAACCCGTTTGCATAATTCCTTGATCATTAAAATAATACCATTTGTTAGTGATCTTATTCCATCCTTTAACAAGAACCACATTAGAATCAAGATAATAATATTGATTATCTCTATAATACCAACCTAATTGCAAATCTCCATTAGAATTAAAATAGTAATATTGATCATTGATATAATAATCACCTACAACCATTTTTCCATCTTGATTCAAATAATACCATGATCCTTTATGTAGCCATCCTTTTTGAATATAACCATTATTATCCGCATAATAATATGTTCCATCTGCTTGGATCCATCCTGTTTTCATAGCACCTGATTGATCAAAATAATATTGTTGATTTCCTACAGAAGCTAATCCTATCACCATTTTTCCATCTTGATCCAAATAATACCATGATCCTTTATGTAGCCATCCTTTTTGAATATAACCATTATTATCCGCATAATAATATGTTCCATCTGCTTGGATCCATCCTGTTTTCATAGCTCCTGATTGATCAAAGTAACATTGTTCGTCCCCTACAGAAACCAATCCTGTAGCCATTTTTCCATCTTGGTCTAAATAATACCATGATCCTTTATGCAACCAACCTTTTTGAATATATCCACTATTATTTGCATAGTAATATGTTCCATCTGCTTGGATCCATCCTGTTTTCATAGCTCCTGATTGGTCAAAATAATATTGTTGATTTCCTACAGAAGCTAACCCTGTGACCATTTTTCCATCTTGGTCTAAATAATACCAAGACCCTTTATGCAACCAACCTTTTTGAATATATCCACTATTATTTGCATAATAGTATGTTCCATCTGCTTGGATCCATCCTGTTTGCATGGCCCCTGATTGATTAAAGTAATATTGTTGATTTCCTACAGAAGCTAACCCTGTCACCATTTTTCCATCTTGATCTAAATAGTACCAATAATCCGTATGTAACCATCCTGTTTTCTTTTCACCATGATCATAATAATACCATTGATTTTCTTTATTCGTCCAACCAGATTCCATTACAGTCGACTCATCATTTGTATTTAATGTATCTGTATCTTCTTCCGCATTAACATTTATAATCGAAAAACATACAAATAAAATATTAATAAACGCTATCGATAAAGCAATATTTAATAATTTACCTTTTTTCATACAATCCCCCCTCTTGTCTCACAATTGACATTATAACAAATACAAAAAAATAAACTAGTTATAATCTATCAAAAATAGAAAACCAGAAGCAGATATTCTCTGTCTTTGCCCCACATCATTTAATAACTAAAATATGAAAAACCCCTCGTTATTTTAAATTGCCATTGTTCTTTTTCTATTTTTAGCTGTTTATTTTATTTTGTTACAGCCCCCCCATTTTTTAATCAATATTCTACTAATATATTATGAGTTTAAATAAACCATTACAAATCTAAATATTTTATCAAGATAATATTTAGAAGTAAAAAGTAATGCAATACCATTTGCTATAAATTGAATATATTGTTTCTCTTCTAAGTTATTTAAGGCATTATTAAATCTCTCATTTCCTTTTAAATAATGCTTTGCATTTTTATCACTTAAGTTCTTCTTTACATACGCCTTAGCTTCTTCTACTTCACTTACTTTTCCTTCACTATATTGTTTAGTAATGTATCTAGCAAATAAATATTGTTCAAATAAATTTGATCTTGATATACTATCCTTTGTCATTCTATATTTTAAAACACATTCATTCACATTAGAAATTTTAAATCCTTGAAGTATTGCTCTTAATGTAAAGTCATAGTCTTCACAAAGTGGCATATTTCTATAGCCATTTAACTTATCAAATACTTCTTTTTTACCAAACCATGTTGGATGAGAAATAACTTGATTATATTTAATACATTTTTTTATCTTTTTAAAATTAGTTGGAACTTTTTTTATTGAATAAATAGTATTTCCATCCTCATCGATCATTTGTGAAATTCCACCTATTAAATCAAAATCATTTTCTTCTAAATACTTCTTTTGATGTTCCATTCTATATAATTCAGAAATATCATCTGCATCCATTCTACAAACATATTTTCCTTCAGCAAGTTTAAGTCCTCTATTTAAAGTATTTGTTAGCCCCATATTTTTATCATTTATATAGAATTTAATACGTTCATCCTTACATACATAATCATTTATAAATGCTATATGTTCTTTATTATCTGGATTATCTAAAATAATAATAAATTCAAAATCATTATATGTTTGATTAATAATTGATTCTATGGACTGTTTTAAACATTCTATGCTTTCTTTATAAGTTGCCATAATAACACTTGTTTCTACCATTTAAATTTCTACTACTTTTTTACACAAATCTTTTTGTATAAAATTTTCCTTTCTATTAAATATATACATAATAAGTATATATTAAATTAACCTTTACAACAATAAATCATTCATATCTTGAATTATAAATATAACAGCTCAAAAATAATATAATAAATATTTCTGAGCTGCTTTCTACTAAATTGTAATGAATTAAATTTTCCCTAGCCAAACACCATTAGCATCAAAGCGATTAACTACTTCATTGATTTTATAATCTCCTGTGACCATCTTTCCATTAGCGTCTACATAATACCAGTTACTTCCTGATTTTACCCATTGTTCTTGGATTGATCCTGATGATGGGGCATAGTAATCTTCTTTATTGATTTTGAACCATCCTGTTTGCATTAATCCACTATTTGCAAAGTAGTATTTAGCTCCTGCAATTGTTTGATATCCTGTGACCATTTTTCCATCAGCATCTACATAGTACCAAATATTTCCTGATCCTACCCATTGTGCTTTGATAGCTCCACTAGATGTAGCATAGTAATCTGCTCCATTGATTTTGAACCATCCTGTTTGCATAAGTCCACTATTTGCAAAGTAGTATTTAGCTCCAGAAATTGTTTGAAATCCTGTGACCATCTTTCCATCAGCGTCTACATAGTACCAGTTATTTCCTGATCCTACCCATTGTGCTTTGATTTCTCCACTTGTTGATGCATAATAATCAGTTCCATCTACTACGAACCATCCTTTTTTCATAAGTCCATTTGTTTCAAAGTAATATTTAACTCCAGAGATTGTTTGGAATCCTGTAACCATTTTTCCATCAGCGTCTACATAGTACCAGTTATTTCCTGATCCTACCCATTGGGCTTTGATTTCTCCACTAGATGTAGCATAGTAATCTTCATTATTGAACTTGAACCATCCTGTTTGCATATATCCATATTGATCAAATCTATAGAGTTTATTATCTATTGTAATGAATTCATTTTTTGGATATGTTCCATCTTCATATTGATACCACCATTTGTTTCCTGATTGTTTCCATTGTCCTTTTAGTTGATTATGACATCTTGTACATACTCCATCTTTAAAATCATGTCCTAAAGCTGGAATGATTTCTTGTTTTTTAATAATCTTATTACATATTGAACAATGTATTCCTTCTGTTAAACCTGTATTTGTACATGTTGCTTCTTTTGCTGAATCAAGAACTTCTTTATGTCCTGTTGATGGTATTACTTCTTGTTTTTTGATAACTTCGTTACATACTGAACAATGACTTCCTTCTGTAAGTCCATTTTCTGTACATGTCGCTTCCTTAGCTTGATCAACAACTACTTTATGCCCTGTTGATGGTATTACTTCTTGTTTTTTGATGACTTCGTTGCATACAGAACAATGTTTTCCTTCTGTTAATCCATCTTCTGTACATGTTGCTTTTTTACCTTGATCAACAACTACTTTATGCCCTGTTGCTGGAATCACTTCTTGTTTTTTGATGACTTCGTTACATACAGAACAATGTTTTCCTTCTGTTAATCCATCTTCTGTACATGTTGCTTCCTTAGCTTGATCAACAACTACTTTATGCCCTGTTGCTTTTTTGTCATCTACTATTTTTGTTTGTGGCTTAAATGCATTATTTTTGAAATTAGCCATATAAGTAATTATTCCATTTTCTGTACATGTTGGATCTTTAACAATTTTTTGAGCTGTAACGGTTTCTTCTTCAACATGTTCATAATTATTTGCACATACTCTTTGAGCTGTAACTGTCATATTATCTACAGACCACTTATATATAGGTTCACTATAATTATGACCATATTTATTACAATCAATTTCTGTATAAGATTTATCCCACATTGGATATTCTTCAATAAAGTCATTTGATTGATAGTCATTATCCCTTACATGATTATCAAAATCATTTGTATTTTTTAAGAAATAAGCATATGTACTTCTTCCTGCATCCCATGTACTATCAAGATTATAATATTTACCATTTAATTTAACGATATTCCAAGCATGTGGTCCCCCTGCTTCACCCGAAATAACTCTTGTATCTACACCTGTATCTAATGCTAAGCGATAAAATAACGATGCATATCCTTGACATACTGCTGTTTTATTGATCAAAGCTGCATAAGCGGTATATTTTAATGAATAGGATTCATCATTTAAGTTATCATGATCATATGTAACATTTGAACATATATAATCATAGATTGCTTTTACTTTTTGATAGTCTGTCTTATTTGATAAATCTAATGACTTCAATAAATTAGAGACTTCTTCATCTACTTTTTCTTCCTGTTCTAAACTAGATAAATAAGATACATCATAAAAAATATTTAAATCATATCCCTCATTAGAATTTCCAGATATGTTTGCTTTTACTGTCCACCCTTGACAGTGCCATTTAAGATAGTCTCCTTCTTTTCCATTACCAGTATGTTTGATGGCCTTTTGGAACAACTGATGTACTAAATTAGAAAAAAATTCTTGTGTAATTTCTTCATCGCAATGATAATAAAGAACAATATTACTTTCTCTATTAATTAATTTTTCTCTAAATATCTTTACAAGTTTTTCTTGATCACTTGTATATTCAACATCTTCTAAACTATATGTTTGAATATCATGATGAACAACACTACTTTTTACATCTTTATAAATAGGATTTACATAATGATCTTCTCTAATTGTTTCTTTTGCTTGTACATTGACTATACTTAACATAGAAAAACACATTGAAAGAACAAGTGATACAATAAATAATTTCTTTTTCATGATTTCCCTCCTTATATTTATTTAACCATGTAAGCCATTTCTTTTCAAGAATATATAAAAAAACAAGGATACTCTAAGTATCCTCATCAAATTCACATTAATATACTACTACTTTTGTTCCTGAAGGAATATTATCATAAATCCATTTAGCATATTGTATTTCAAGTCTTACACAACCATGTGATAATGGAATTCCTGTTCTATTATCTTGAATTGTACCATTTTTATTATAAAGAGTACTATGGAATAAATAGTTTCCTTTAAATTGTGTATACCAGAAACATCTAGATGATCCTGAGTCAAAATAATATCCTCTTATTCCAACTGTAAATTCACCTTTAACTGTAGGTGTTGAAGCTTTACCTGGGGCACAACTATAATAATGAATATTGTTCCAATTATTTACAGAACCTTGATAAATAGCTACTCGACAATTAGCTGTATCAACTAAAATCAAATAATTAGTAGCACTACTGTATCCGCTTGCTCTACTTGTCATTGAATCATAAACACTATCGCTTCTTAAAGCCCCACTAGAAGTAAAATAAAATGCTTCAAAATACGTATCATGTAACATTGCTCCAGATGAATTTAAATAATACCATTGATTGTTATCTTTCAACCATCCAATGGCCATATTTCCACCTGAATGTAAATAATACCAAGTTCCAGCAATTTGCTTCCAACCTGTGCACATTGCCCCACTTGCATCCATATAATACCAAGTTCCTTTAACATTTATCCAGCCTGTTAACATACTACCATACGCATTTAGGTAATACCATTGACCATTCAAATCAAGCCAACCCGTGTACATATACCCTTGACCTGATTCATCTAAATAATACCATTTACCAGAAACTCTTTGCCATCCGGTTTGCATGACACCTGCATCGTTTAATAAATACCATTGATTTTTAACATAAACCCAACCTGTGCATTTATTTCCATTTTGATCATAGTAATACCAATCATTACCATCTAACATCCAGCCTGTTTTAATAGCACCATTTTCATCAAAAGTATATTTAACACCATTGATTTCTCTTACTTGATTAGTAATAGCAGCATATGGATATGTTTCATTATTAGCATCTAAATAATACCATTTACCATAGTATTTATACCATCCACTTACTAAACTTGCATTTCCATCATAGAAATACCAATGATCATCATCATTTATCCACCCTGTTTTAATAGCACCATTTTCATCAAAATGATATTTGATTCCATTAATTTCTTTTGCTTGATTTGTTACTGCTGATGATGGATATGTTTCATCATTAGCATCTAGATAATACCATTTACCATAATATTTATACCATCCTTGTTTACAGGTAGCATCATTATTTACAAAATACCAGTGATTTTGATCATTTACCCATCCTGTTTTAACATTTCCATCTGCATTTACATAGTAAAAAGTTCCATTATCATTAACAATACCTGTAATTGCTACATCATTTTCATAAAAATAAACTTTCCCGTTTTCTTTATAAAGTCCATTTTTTACTTCAACAACATCATTCATCTTTACTTCATCATTTCCCTCTAATGCCGAAACAAATGATAGACTCATTGAAATTGAAAAGAGAAAAATGAAACATGCTATTCCTTTCTTCAAATAACCTTTCATTGCTCAAACCTCCCTTGTATTCATTTTATCATCAAAAAAAACTCTAAACAATATAACTAATAAATAAAAGCTAGAAATAATTTGATATTCTCAAATTACTTCTAGCTTCATTAAACTAAACAATTAATAATATTACAAAAAGCAAAAACTCCAAATATAGCCATAAAATAATCTAAATTTTTTATTCTATGATGATATCTAGAAATTAATAAACAGCTTGCTATAATCATTGAAAAATAGAAAAATAGAGCGGTTCTATTTCCGGAAACCCAAACAGTTGGCGAAAAGCAAAGCATAAATCTTGATCCAAAGCCAATTAATAAGATAATAAAAATATCTATATTTTTTCTATTATCTTTAATTAAAAATAATATGATGATTAATAATGTAATAAATTCTATTAAAAACATAATATATGGAACAAATGATTTTAAATTACTTAAACTTAAAATACCGTATTTTCCTAATATAGAATATAGAAAAGAAATATTTGGATATAAGTCTACTAAATATTTTCCTAAAACGCCAAAAACTAATGTCATTACAAAAATAATCATTGTACTTGCTTTCACTAAACTATTTTTAAAAGTATTAATAATTATTAAAAGTGTTGATGATAAAAATAACATTGGTACATTATTTTTAAATAAAATAGGATAAACAGTGGAAGAAATTCCTATTTCAATTTTTCTAAAAAAGGATAATGTTCCAAAATCTGGGAACCAATTTTTAACTTCTTGTTTCTTTCTCACCCAATTCCCAGGACATGTAAAGATATATGTTCCTGATGCAATGATTAAAACAATATTTAAAATTACAAAAAAACTAATTTTCCTTTTATTGATAAAGCAGTAAATTATATAGAAGAAATAAGTTCCTAACAAAATTGCAAAACCTTGTTCTTGATTTGCGGCAAATAATAAGGCTATAGACCTAATAATATATTCATACCATTTCAATTTAATAAAATTGTTTGCTTTTTTTAAATAATATAAATTTATTAAAATAGCGCCTAATGGCCAATAATAATTAATTGTTGTGGCCATCCAACCAGCAGAAGACATATCAATCAAGGGATAGATAAGTGTTCCAATACAACAAAGTATTTTCATTTTTATTGTATGATTACAAAATATTGCTTCTATTAATTTAGCTATAATTGTAATAACTAATGAGTTTAAAAGCATCCAAACATGACTATGAACTGAAATAAAATAAAGTACACTTTCTATCAATTGCCTAGAAGACCAATTATAGTATTTATATATATTAAAATCTGTAAAAGTCATTGATTTTGCTCGAATTGCAAAATTTACATCATCACCTGTACTTACATTCAATTGAATATGTATAAATAATAAAATAAAGAATAATACATAATATGGTATATTAGATATAAATTGTTTTTTTTTATTTACTCATAATTTCCCCCATTTATCCCTTAATAATTCCTGCTTTATTTAAACAAAGCATTATAACAACATCTATATACAATAGTTGAACTAAAAAAGAATTATATTTTTTTGTAATTTTGTCTATTCTATAGTTTAAAGCTCTTTTTGTCATATGTGATAAATGTATATCTTTTTGAGATAAAACATCTTTAAATAAAGTTACATAATCTTGATCTAATAAAGGATTTCTATTACTTGCTGTAGAAATACCTCCTAATTCATATTGAATTGTTGGATAATCAATATATCCAATTTTTTCGTTATTAAATGCAAGGTTAGCATAGAATGGATAATCTTCTAATAACTTATATTTTTCATCAAACAATCCATATTTATCAAAAATTTCTTTTTTATAATAAGTAGAAGCCCCCGATACAAAATTACCGTATTTCATAATATATTCAAAAAAATGATTTGATTGATCTAATAAAGAAACCTGATATAAACTTGGATAATATTCTATACTATTTTCTTTTTTGATCATTCTTTTTGAAGTATATATAAGTTTATCTTCTTGATCAAAAGCATTCATAATTTCTTGTAGAGAATTTTCATTATAAAATTGATCTCCACTTGATAAAGGACAAATGATTGTTCCTTTTGCCTGGCTAATCAAACTATTAAAATGTTTGACAGTTCCTCTATTAATTCCATTATTTATAAGTTTAAAGTACGTAAATTCATTTTTATACTGTTCAGTGATTTTATCAAAGTCTTCTTGCGTATAATTAGGTGAACCATCATCACTTACAATAACTTCATAATTTGAATATGTTTGCTTTTTTATTGAATCTAATGTTTGGATTACTTGATTTAAATTTTTATAAACCATTACAATAATTGTTGCTTCTATATTCATGTATTTTTCCTTTCTTAATTATCTTTTAAAACTTTAATTATATTTTGAGTTACATATTTTACATATTTATCTTCAAATAATTCATCTTTTAATTTTAATCTTTTTTCTTTTAATGGATCTATTCCATTTTGTAAGTCTAAAAGAATTTTTTCTACATCTTCAAAACTATAAGCATTATAAGATACACTAAATATTTTTTTCATAATATCATTATCATCCACAGCATCAGTATGACAATAAATAATAGGTTTACCCGTTAAAAAATAACAAGGTATAATTGATGAAATATCTCCTACAAAAACATCTGAATGCCAAAATGTTGTAAAATATTCTGATGTTTGATCATAATATAACTGTTCATTGTTTTGGAACTTCCTTAAATATTCATCTACTTCATCGGATGTAATCAAACCTAAAGATATAAAATTTTTAAATGTAAGTGGATGAGGTCTAAAAACAAGACTTCTTTTCTTATCTTTTTCAACATAATCAACTATGTTATCTTTATAAGTTAAAAAATTACTTCCTCCCAATTGCGTATCTATTGTCCATCTAGGAGCCCATATAATCTTGAAACGTTGATCATCATTATCCCAAAATAGATTATCTTCACTTTGTGCTTTATTAAAAGCATTAAATATAGGATGTCCTGTTAATATCGTTTTTCTTAATCCTAATCGATGAGATAAAGGTGCTCTTTTTTTATTAAAAGATTCTGTAACATAACTATCCGCAAAAAAGATATGCAAATATCTAAAGAAATCCACATTAAGTGAAGTATCAAAAATATAGTTCATCATTTCATATCCATAAGGTAAATAACATGTTTTTGCATATTTTGAAACTGTAGATATTTTATATTCTATTGGTAAGTAAGAACTATAAGGTCTTTCATAAAAAACATAGTCTGGATTAATATTTTTTAAATCAAACCATTTTCCTTGATCAAAAGCTTTAATTGTATTTTGATGATTATGATTTTTATGAAAATCATAAATCTTTGTATTCATTGTTTGGATATCAAATTCTTTTTTTGAATAATCAAATTCTGGAATCATTAAAACATATGTCTCAAACTGATCATCATTAGATAATTGATTATATAAATCATCTACATTGATCCACAAATTAGACATTTGTGAAATAAATACTATCTTTTTTTTAGTGTTTGTTACTTTTTTTAAATTTTTTATTTTAAAATCGGCTACTAAAAAGCGGTATGAATCATATATTTTTCTAGCAACTTTATACGTTAACTTTGTCTTATTCATATTCATCTTATCCTTTTATTAATTTAAAATATTCTATTATTTTATTTCTATTTAATAAAGCAATAATTCCTATTATACCTACAAATATAATTCTTAACCAAATTGTATAATATGTAAATGTCAATAAAATAATTAAAACTGTAAAAGCAGTCGCAATAATAAATATTTTCTTCCAATCAAACAAGGTATCATATCGATAATCTTCTATTTTATCCTTACATGATTTATTCATATAATATAGATTACTCAACCAGAAAATAATGTAAGAAAATAAAGTTGTATACCCGGCTACTACATAACCAAAAACAGGAATAAGTATAAAATTTAAAACAATATTTAAAACAGCACTTAATATAGATCCTTTAACAAGATAACTATTTTCTTCAAAATAAAACATTACATTTATACATAATTGTGATAAAAATAAGAATAATAAACTTCCTGCTACTGGAGGAACGACCCAAATAGCATCTTTATATTTACTTCCCCCTAAGATAGCAATAGCTTCAGGGCCAAATAAAATAAGTACAATCAACATTGTAGCAATAAATATTATAATAATATTTGTTACTTTTTTTATCATATTATGTTTTTTATCTTTAATACTTCTGTATGTCCAAGGAACAAATGAACTATTGATAGAGTTAATAACAAAAACTAAGACAACCGCGAATTGATAAGCAACACTATATAATGCTGCATTTGTTTGGCCAGACATTCTACTAATCATTATTCGATCAGATTGATTAAATATCATTTGTGATAAATAATATGGTATAAGAGGTATATTAAATTTTAAAGCATATGTCCAATATTTTTTATCATATAAAGCCTTCCCTTTATATGATTGATAAATGTATATAATTAAACCAATACATAGATATACTGCAGTATTTCCTAAAATACGTGCTATTCCCTTTTCTTCAAATAAAAGTACACCAACCAACCCTATTAAAGGAGATGTGACTGATATGATAAGAGTTACAATAATCATTGGTTTATATTTATACATAAAACGTTGTTTATTTGTCCAAAAAGCTAAGACTGTACTCATCAATATTTCAACAATCATTGCAAGAACAAGTATTGATGGTAATTCCAATAAATCATTCCAAAATACTGGAGCTATGATGTATATAATTAAAGTTATTAATGTTAAAACTGAAACAATCCCTTGGATAGAAGATATGTATCTATCTCGATCATTTTCAAATTTAATCATAGCTGTATCAAATGACCCATATTGTAAGTTCAAAGTAGCAAAAATAGCTACGATATTCATCCATGATTGATAGATACTATATTGCCCATATTGCTGAGTTGTCATTAATCTTGTAAAAATAGGTAACGTTATTAAAACAATACACTTTTGTACAATACTACAAATTGTATAATAAATAGAAGCTTTCACTTCAACAGGAACATTTTTATATTTCGATATTATTGATTTAACCATTTAAACTCTCCTTTTTTCAAAGCAATTATATATAAAGAAAGCAGTGAAAGCAAATAATCCCTTATTTTTATTTCACTGCTTGTGTATTTTTATGCTATTTTCTTTAATAAGCTAACAAAAAATCTTCTTCAATGCCTGCACAAATCAATATGAGTAATATATTTTTATAATATCTATACTTATTTTTCAATTACGCAATCATCATAAACATACAATATAATATTTGAACAATCTTGATTTTTTAATAATTTCAATACTTTATTATATATTTTCTTCTTTTAGATATGCATAGACATTATGAATCAACTTTTTCATACATATCATACTCTTATTTTTTACATATAGCATACCATTCTAAATCTTGATATCTATCATCAATAAATAAATGATCTTTAAATTTTCCTTCATAAATAAATCCGCATTTTTTATAAAAAGAAATTGCTCTTTTATTAGATGATAATACATTTAAATAAATTCTATGCAATTGTAACTTATCAAAACCATATTTTAATAATGATTCCGTTGCTTGTTGATTGGCACCTGTTCCTCTTGCTTTTTTTCTTGTGCTAATTGCATATTCAGCATTTTTATTTTTTAAATCAATATTTTTTAGAGAAATTGTACCTAAATATTCATCATCTTGATCATCAACAATTGCAAAATGCTGCTGATCTTCTCTAAAAGAATTTTCTACAAATTTTTTTGCTGCAACATCATCTATTTCAGCAAAATTATTTTGAAAAATATGTTTTGCTTCTTCATCATGCATCCATTCTAGCATTAATGGAACATCTTTTAATTGAAGTTTTCTTAATGTAATCATAATTATCCTCTCATTATTTAAACGCATTTAGTTTATCAATAACATAATTCACTTCTTCATCTGTCATTCCATAGTACATTGGAATACTTAAAACAGTTTTACTAATTTCTTCTGCAATTGGTAAACTTCCTTCTTTGATATTTAAATCCTTATATGCTTCTTGTAAATGCATTGGTATAGGATAGTGTTTTACAGTCCCAATCCCGTTTTCATTTAAATATTTTTCTAATTCATCTCTTTTATCACATCTAATAACAAATACATGATAAATATGTCTATAATCTTCACTATCTTTTAATGGTAATTTAATTAATGGATTTTTTATTCCTTCAAAATATTTATTTGCTACATTTCTTCTATATTCATTCCATTTATCTAAATGTGGTAATTTACAACGCAAAAATGCTGATTGAATTTCATCTAAACGACTATTAGTTCCTTTATAAATATGATGATATTTGTAATCTGAACCATAATTACCTAAAGCTCTAACTTTATCAGCAATTTCTTTATTGTTTGTAACAACTGCTCCTCCATCACCTAAAGCGCCTAGGTTCTTACCTGGATAAAAACTAAACCCTGCTGCATCTGATAAAGTACCTACTTTTTGACCTTTATATTCTGTTCCATGTGCTTGAGCTGCATCTTCAATAACATATAAATTGTGTTTTTTAGCAATTTCATTAACTGCATCCATATCTGCAGGTCTTCCTTGTAAGTGAACAGCTATAATTGCTTTTGTTTTATCTGTTATTTTTTCTTCTATTAAATCTGGATTAATATTATAAGTCTCTAATTCTGGTTCTACAAATATAGGTTTTGCTCCACAATATGAAACAGCTAAAGCTGTTGCAATATATGTATTTGATGGAACGATTACTTCATCTCCATTACCTATATTCATCGCTCTTAAAATTAAATATAATGCATCTAATCCAGTTGCTACACCTACACAATATTTAGCATTACAATAATCCGCAAACTCTTTTTCAAATAATTCGTATTCTTTTCCTTGGATAAAATAATTACTATCAATTACTTTATTATATGCTTGATCTAAATCTTTTCTTATTTCATCATGCATTGGTTTAAATGTTGCAAAAGGTATCTTCATTCTATTCACTCTCCTTAATAAATTCTAAAAAATCATCATAGTTTCTAATATAATCACTTTCATCATATGATTCTGAAGCCAATACTAGCAATACTGCATCAGGAGAAAAATCAAACATTTCTCTCCACATATTATTAGCCACATACAATCCTTCATATGGTTTTTCTAATGGTACAACTTTTTTTTCCTTACCATTATCTAATAATATTTTACAAGTTCCATGTATACAAATTAAAATTTGTTCTAAGTTTTTATGTGCATGATATCCTCTACGGACTCCTTCTCCTGTATCATACATATAGTACACTCGCTTAATTTTAAAAGGTATATCTTTAAATTCTTCTAGAGCAACAAGTTGTCCTCTATCATCACCATGTGGTTGAAACATATATTTTATTACTTGCATTTTTACACCTCTTTATCCATTTTTCTTATACTATTATATATTAACATTATTATCACATCAAAATACTCAATATTTGAAAAAATACTATTAAATTTATTAATTCTATAATCAATGAGCCTCTATTTTTTATAACGGATTGTATGATCTATTTATTTTTGTTCTAATTATTTGAAACAGTCCAAAAAATAATCTATTTAAATTTGATATACAATCATCACTTATAATAATTCATAAGATTTGAACAGTTGATTCAAAACTAAACAAACAATATTTTCAAGCAACTCTTCATTCTTAAAACACATTACAATAATACTAGCAAATATTTCTTCATTTTCCAATATCTGTTTCTTTCATCCTTTTAACTTATTTTTTGGGCAATTTTTACCATAAATGAAAATAACTTTTTGGGTAAAAGAGCTGTCACAATATCAAATTTTGCAATGTCAGGTGCAAGATATCTCAATTTAAATAAGGTTTTTATATTACCTGTTCTTCTAGCATTAGCAAATTTCTCAATTTCATTTAAATCTTTGTGATTAGGATATTTTTGTTTAAAATCTTCAATCATTTTTAAATCAGGCATTATTCTCTGATTGATATAATCTTCCTTTGTCTCTATTCCAACTAATACACCACTAACATTTTTCCCATGTCTTCTATATTGAACTAAAGGTAAATTTAAGTACCCTACTTTTCCTTCTGTAGAAGTACACGCCAATACCCATTTATCATGACCTGTGTATTTTGAAAATGGTAAAGACTTTTTTGCAAAGCTAGCTTTCATTATAATACTCATTCCTACTGCATAAGTAACAAAGATATTATATTTAGTTATATCATCGTAAGTATTCCAATTATCATAGTTTTTATTACTATGTTTTCTAACGCTACTGCAAGTGACGTTGTCATTTTCATCAATTATTTGTTTATCCGTAACAACTAAGTCGATATTCTTTTCATTCATATATGCGACACACTTTTCAACTTTATCATCCATCCATATATCATCTTGATCACAAAAAGCAATATATTCACCATCTGATCTTTGCACCAATTTTTCAAAAGCCCCCATGTAATTTAAATTTTCTTCACAATATGGCAAAACCTCATAGGAAAAATTTGTGATATATTTTTCAAATAAATCTAAATTACACCTTTTTTTTATACAATCATCAAATATATATAGTTTTAAATTAGGATATGTTTGATTATTTAAAGAAATTAATTGTTTTATCAAATATTCTTCATTTGGATTATATACCGACAATAATATATCAACTTGTTTATTATTCATAATATTTTTTCATCCTTTCTTTATACAACGAAATTTAATAAATTACAAATAGTGCAAATAAATTTGTAATTTACATAGATTTTATTTCATTTATAACATCTTTTTTTGTTAAATAATAAATTGCTATTAATGCAAAAGAAGCAAAAGAATATTCCTTCACAATCTTTGGAAATCCAATTGGTAATAGTACGACATTATTACCTCTAATTCAATAAATATTAACACACTTTCTTTAACAATTAAATATTATAAATAAATATTAACAAAATTAAACACTATGGTATGGTGATTTTTTTTTCATTCTTTAGCAATGTACCATGTCACTTAATGAATTTATTAAGCTAGAAGTCATTGCAAATATTAAAATAACAAAAATATATACCAAAAAGTATTTTTAATCTTCAATAAGATAACAAATTATTTGTAAGTTTCGCATCTTCAGTATAATGTTCATCTTTATAACTAGTAATTCTTAAAATATTACCACCTATTCTCCATACATTTTTATCTATCACAACTACCTTTCAACATGATACCATCTTCTACGACAACTTTATCACGACTTTATACAATTAACAATCTTGTTTCTTACTTTGACTTCGCCATTGGCAATGTCGCAAAGCATAAACTATATTACTCAAATGTCATCCCAACAACAAAAAAATCTATATTTTCCTTATCAAAAAATGACAGACATTATTTGTATTGCAGGGCTTGAATGGTGTGTTTTCAAAAGAGCAAGAAATCGGTATAAATTTAAATACCACTTGCTCAAAAAAATACATATCCGCTGAAAAATCAATGTGCAAAATCTAGCGGATGCGTTTTTTTAAGTAAAATTATCACTTATTTCTCTATATGTTTTCGAACCTACATTCTGTTTAATTATTGACTTTAATCGTATTTTTACTTATTTTTCGCATAATAGGCTTTATCTTTTACTGCTTATAGTTCATCATATAATTTATTTATAATTTTATCATCAAAATCCTCATCAAATTTTCTTGCCATTAAATAATTAACTTTTTCTAATTCGTCACAATCCTCTATTGTAAAAGTTTTAGGGTGATTAATTTGTCCTTTCCAATTAACATATGTTAATTTATCGTAGTATTTGTCTTTAAATCTACTATTCATATAAATCGTTTGAAATATGGATTCATCTGGAACCAAAGAGCCTTTATAATAGTCTATATATTCACCTTTTAATAATATATCATATATTTCTTTAGCACATTCATAGGTCAATGTCCACCATTGACTTCCATAATAGAAATCAACGTTAAGTATATTTTTTCTATCAAGTAGAGTTCCTAAATGTAGTGCAATGTTTATGTATCCCATCTTTAAACATCTTACAAAAAAATTTTTGCTTCTCATCCAATTTGGAAAATACAATTCATATCTTTTTTTTATAGTATTTTCCCTTTCAAATTTATTTATTTCTATAAAATTTTTCCCTTTATTTTTTTCTAAAAAATTTATAATTTCTTGAGAACTTTTAAGTGGGAAATCTTGTCCACTTATTAACCATATATAATCATATTTTATTTTTGAAGTGAACACACTCTCCATCAAATTAACAGTAGCATCAATCATGGAAATATCTCCCCACTTGACATCAATTCTTTTATCATTTGGTAAAACAAAAATATGATTATTTTTAATGATATCTTCTTCTATTGAACTTTTTTTATCAATATGAAGAAAAAAATCACAATTTTTTGAATCCAACTTCTTTATCATTTTATTTATTTGACCAGCATTTTTATGACATAAAACAATATATGCTATTTTTATGTTTGAATTCATTAATTATTCTCCTTCTCGCTTATTTTTATATTACATACAATTTCTAAAAAAATTTATATACATTATTTCATATTTTTTATAATCCCATGTTAGCATTTATAAAAAAACAAAACAAGTTTCTATATTTACAATGCAATGTAAATTTCGCATATCGGGTAATTACCACCAAAATTTATAATAATTTTTTCAACTCTTGTAGTATAATATGTATGTTTATCTTTTTCACATAATCTTCCTCAATGTTATTAAGTTAAAGTGACATTAAGCATCTTTTACTTTATGTTGGATACTTTAGCTATTTTGTTATTTTCATAGACATATATCATTTTTTTAGAATCAAAAAATTGTTCATTTAAATAATCTAGAAATTTAAGCATTTCCTTTTCATAACTTCGACTTGGTCTGAAACCATAACTATACTCACTAAAACAGTGTTCACATATTGGTTCTATTTTTTTACCGTCACTTGTTGGATAATCGTATCCGTAATAGTTGGTATACTTAGTTTTCTAATACCAGGTTCTAGGTTTATATACATTTTGAGCAAATACACCTCATCTACTTTGTAATGTCAAACATGTATTAGAAACATGCATTTGTTTTGCACTATTTAATCATTCAGAACTTCAGTATACTGTCCATATCCACTATGCCATTTCCTGACTTCTTACTCTTCGTTGTTACTGCTTTGTCGCTAGTGAAATCTCACGAGTTGTACATCTTTCCTCGTTTATCCACTGGATTTACACATTAAGACTACGGTTTTCTTTTGGACTTTATTGCTTTCTCTCTTCCATAACTCACAGTGTGGAACTTGCAAGCCGCTATATGATTCATCGGCAACTATGCTCACGAAAGACTTTCACCTTAGATGCAAAATATGCCCGTCATTTACAAAAAAAGAGATCATAACGATCCCTTACCATAAACAACGCCTTTAATCGTTTTATATATAATCGTAAAGTCTAACCAAATAGACCAATTATGATAATAATAATCATCTAATTTACAACGATAATTAAATTCAACATCACTTCTACCATTTGCTTGCCACATTCCTGTAACTCCTGGTTTACATTTAATAATAGAATTGTAATACTGACCCATATCTTTCTTTTCTCTTGGTAAATAAGGTCTAGGACCAATTAATGACATTTCACCTAATAAAACATTAATAAATTGTGGCCATTCATCTAATGACGTTTTTCTTAAAAACTTTCCTACTGGTGTAATTCTTGGATCATTGACTAGTTTTTTATTTGTCAGATATTCTTCTTTGATTTTTGGATCTTTTTCCATCAATTCATCCAAAATTCTTTCAGCATTTGGTACCATTGATCTAAATTTATAGATTTTAATCATTTTCCCATTTTTACCAATTCTATCTTGACTAAAAATAATACTATCATAATCTCCGCTTTTGACATATTTATATTTTACAAAAGCAATCAAAGGAATTAACGTTAAACATCCAGCAATTCCTGCACAAATATCAATAAATCTTTTCATAGTATTAGCAAGAGCCGACATTTCATTATTTGCTGTTGCAATCAGTAATTGTCCATCAAAATCCTGAACTTCAGAAGAAAAAGTCATTGTTCCATTAACATCTGGTAAATACTTAACACTTTCCACTTTTCCATAAATATCTGACATCACCTTATCAATTACTTCTTCACTTGCTTCTGGTAAAGCCACAATAATTTGTTCAATTTTTAAAGTTTTAATAGCCTCATCCAATTCTTCATAACTATAAATAAAACTATTTTTAATCACATTTTCCTGTTTAAAATCAAATAACTGATCTGTCCAATTCGCATCCACATAACCTTCTACTTGTGTTAAAGCAAAACGATTGTTATTTGATATTTTACCAAGTCTTGCTGCTTCATATCCTGTTCCAATAACTAATGTTTTTCTAGCAAATTGATCTCTAAAAGCAATTCTAATATATCTATCAGCTAGTAAACAAATAATAAACATTGAAGCTACCATGATTGTTAAATGCATTCTTCTTTCATAACCTGTTGATTTTGGTACCAACACAAGTAATGCGATATAAAAACAAAAACTTGATTTAACTAACGCTTTAATTTCATCCCATATTAAGCATGTATTTAATGAATAATGTCCATATATAAATAAGAATAGGAAATAAAGTATTCCTGATCCAATGATTAAATCTAAATCCATATGGAAGTATAAACATATAAAATAATACATGATAACTTCGATAAGAAGTAACATAAAGGGCATTAATTTTCTATTCATCTTTTACACCTCTTATTATGTCCATTATATCGTAATTCGATTATTAATGCTATCTTTTCTCTTTTATAGTATAATAGATATATCAAAACTTTGGAGGGTCAATATGAAGTTTTTTTATGAAGGTATCAATAAATTTATGTATAAACATCCTTTTATAAAATCTTGTGTCTATTTTGCATCAAAATTTTGTCCTTGGATGGTCGCTATATTTTATTCACTCTTTTTATTAAAAATAGTGATAGAATCACAAACTGGTTTTTATCTTTTATTTATTAAACCATTTGTCGTTTTATTAATTACTGTTCTACTTAGAATATTAATTGATAGACCTCGTCCTATTCAAAAGTATGACCTTAAACCTATTGATGATAAAAAAAGAATAGGTCATTCTTTCCCAAGTATTCATACGAGTTTAGCTATTTCTATTGCTTTGACCGTTATTGCTCGAGGACCAAATATGGGATTATTACTCTCAGCACTTGCTATTACAATTACTTGTACAAGACTGCTTACAGGTGTTCACTATTTAACAGATATTCTTGCAAGTATTTTAATTGCCCTTGCTATTTATATGATTTAACGAAATAAGAAAATTATTTCGTTTTTTTATTTTTTAAAAGAAAAAATGATTTTTGTTGTCTATATAAATAATGAAGGGAGAAACTATGAAAACAAAAATCAAATCTAAAAGAATTACCGATTTTAAAAATGATCTTGTATTTAAGTATTTATTATCAAATATGAAAGATGAACAATGTAGGCGTTTATTAAAACTTATCATCGAAGATGTTATGGATATTAAATGTAAGAAAATTAATGTCTTAAATTCAGAGCTTAATCCTCATCATATAAGTGATAAAGATATGATCTTAGATATTCAGGTAATAACAGAAGATGGTGAACTGGTCGATATTGAAATGCAAAACAGTATATTCTCTAAAGAACTTTATCATCGTCTTCAAGCTTATGAAGCTAGAATGATCGATCATCAAGTCAATCGTGGAGATGAAAGATACAGTGACCATCTTCATAAAGTGAATTTGATTACTTTTGTTAACGATATTGATAAAGATAATCTTGTATTGATTGACAGTTATGTGCCTAGAAATGAATATGGAAATGTGAGAAAGTTTAACTTAGCAACAAGCTACTTTGTCCAACTTCCATTTATTAAAGTTATTGAAAAAGAAAAAAGACTAGAAAACTTTTCAAGATTAGAAATCTTAATCTACATCTTATATCATGGACTTACCCATGATATAATATCTTTAGATAATGAGGTGGTAACAATCATGAAAGATAAGATGGAACAATTCAATGAAGATGAAGAGCTTGTTTTAGCGGCAGAAAAAAGACAACTTGTTAAAATTCAACATTATCATGAAGGACAAAGAATGCATGAAGAAGGAAAAGCTGAAGGAAAACTAGCAAGTAAAAAAGAAGATACATTAATGCTTTTTAAAAGTAAATTCCCTCAAGAAGACAACGAATTATTAGAAAATCTTACTTTACAACAATATGATCATATATTTAAAGCACTTATTGAAAATAAAGATTTAAAGACGATCAAAAAAATCATTGGAAAAATAATCCAATGATTTTTTAATAACACACATAAATATAACGTCCAAATTTAACAAATTCTGTTTTCTTCCTTAAGATACGATTTCTTATTTCAAAACCTGCTTGTTTGATTTCTTGATCCATTTGTTCATAACTTACTAAAACAAGTTTATTACATAATTTTCTAGCACTATTAATAATATCACACTGTTCTTTATAAGTAATCGGTGTATAAAGATTATAAGGAATATCAATAATAGCAATATCATAATGTCCTTGATGCTTATTAATATCATCTTTTGTAATCAACATACCATCAAAACCAAAATGATTAAGATTACATCTTGCTTTCCATGAAATATCCCTTGAAATATCAAATCCTTTGATAGAATACCCTAAAGCTAGTCCTTCTAAAACAACTGTACCCATTCCACAACATGGATCTATCATTGTTTTTGTTTGATCATTTTCTCCAGCAATATTAATCAATGTTCTTGCAAGTCTAATATCTAAAGAATTTGAAAAAGTATTTGGTTTATCATCATATTTTTTCCATGATGGAACACCATGGTGATAATACCCAATAATCCATAAGTCATTCACTTTTGTAAGAGCAATTGTATGCTTTGGTTTGGACATATTCACACTGCCCGCTATAAACCATGAAATATCTTTACATTTATCAAGTGTTTCTTGATAATCTGGATGGCTAATAGGATTTTTTAAATAAATGACTTTAAAATCTTGATAATTATGATTTTGGCGTTTAACTTCCTCTTTTAAGTCATCAAAATTGGAACTTATCGCCCAAATATCTATTTTTCCTTTCATAAAAACACTTATATTGACATCAATATCTTTATTTGTAATAAAACATTGTTGATATTCTTCATGAAAAAGATATTTAAATTCTAATGCACATAAATCATATTCTTCTGGTGGATAATTAAATAAATAAAAGTATTGTTTCATATTTTTCTTACCTCTAGTGTCCTATTTTAACAATACATCTTCATTTTGGCTACTTAAATAATCATAAATATGATATATTATCTCCAGGAGGCGACTATGAACTATTTAAAAAACTTAAAAGAACAGTTTACTTTTGATCAACTGTTATTAATATTTACATGTTTTAGTTTTACTTTTCCTTTTTATATATTAGGACCTATTTTATTGATTGAATTTATTTATTTGTTAGTATCAAAAAAAGCAATCATTGCCTTAAAACAAACACCACAAATTAAATTTCTCTATTTGTTTGTTTTAATCTCTTTAAGCATCTCCATTATTCATAAAAATATTTTAGGAGCACTTGCAACACTAGGAATATTTATTGCTATTATTTTAATGGTTTATTATCGAAAACATATTAATCAATCGACCTTTGAATTTATTATTGATATGTTGATTGTGTTATCTATTCTTTGGGCAATATATGGAATTTATGAACAATTTCAAATTTATCATCGTTTAGGTGTTGATCATTTCACCTTTAAAGTTTATGCAAGACGTGAAAATCGTTTAAATAGTGTTTTCTACAATGCCAACTATTATGCGATGATGATTGAATTTATTGCTGTAAGTCTTGTTTATAAATTCTTTACCGTAAAAAATGATTTAAAAAGAAGTACTTTTTATGTTATTGTTGGTTTCTTGAATTTATTTATGCTTTATATGACAGGATGTCGTGCTGGTTATGTAGCCATTGCCGGAGCTATTTGTTTATTTCTTATTTTTAATAAAAACTATAAATTATGTATTTTGATAGCTCTTGGGTGTTTAGGAATTGCAGGTTTCTTTGTTTTAAATCCAAGTAAGTTTCCTAGAATAGAATATTTAGTTTCTAATTTAGGAGTAAGAGCCAAGATTTGGAATTGTGCGATTCAAGGAATTATTGCTTCACCATTTTTAGGACAAGGGCCTTTTACTTATATGATGATATTAAATAAGTATAATGGACATTTAACTCAACATGCTCATAGTGTTTATCTAGATCCTTTATTATCATTTGGAATCATTGGTTTAGCTTGTCTTGTACCTTATGTTTATGACAATTGTAAACGTCTTTATCAAGTGAAAAAACATTATTCTTATGTTGCTCTTGTTATGGGATTTATAGGTGTATTATTAATTCATGGTATTTTAGATTATACGATTTTTTGGATACACACTGGTTTATTCTTCTTATTTGTATTATCTAGTTTTGAAATGTTTGAAACAAATCGTAATTAGCGATTTGTTTTTATTTTTGATATGTTTTATAGATTGTTGCTACTACAAATAAAAGAATAGATAACTCTAAATATTCTATATTAAATATATGTTTATAGACCCAATCAACAATCATAAAAAGCATTGGTATTCCTACCCAAACAATTGTTTTAATTAATTGATTTCTTTTAACATCCATCTTGATCACCTCTTAACAAAATACTACTCCTTTTTATGTTAAGAAAATATCAAGCAAGTGTAAAAAAAAGAACTTCTTTCGAAGTTCTATGCTCTTGCATTCATTGTATTTTGTTTTAATGAATTGACATATTCCATTTGATGTTTTGTATTTTCTTTTAATTCTTTTTGCATTCCTTCTAATGTCATATGTTCTACTTCTTTTGCTTCAGATTTCTTTCCACATACTTTTTCAAATGCTTCTTTTGCATCTTGTTGTAATGTGTTTCTCATTTGATTTCTTTGTTCTAATTTCATTTCTGATTCTTTGATTTCTCCTACAACGGATTCAAAGATTTCTTCTTTTGTTAATTCTTTTCTTGCTTCATTTTCATGTTTTACATCTTGACTATTTTTAAAATACTTTCTTAAAGATTCTTTTGCTTCTGCATTGATTTCATTGATACTCATAATATTTATTCCTCTCTTTCCTAAGACACCTGTAGCTTATACTTTTTTAGATTCTTCGAAAAGAGTATTGTATACATTTTTAATTTCATTAACAAATTATTAACTTTGTAAGAGCTTTATTTGTTAATGAGATTTACAATAGGTAAAAGAAATGATTGTAGCAATAACACAAATAACAGCTAAAAATAAATAAGCATAAAGCATTGAATAGTGACTGACAATACTGCCACAAATCATTGGAAAAGCACTCATTCCTAAAGCGTAAACCGCTTAGAAAAAGCCCAGAGCTGTTGATTTAGAAGCTTGAGGAACATATTTCATAGCTTCACTTGTAAGATGATGGAACTTCTTATCAAGAAAAAAGGAATTCCCTTAGCTATTTATTCAGACAAACATACTATCTATAAAAGTTCTGAAGGTAATATAACATCATTTGGTGTTATGATGGATAAACTTGGCATTGAAATGATTTTCGCAAATACATCTCAAGCTAAAGGATTAATAGAACGATATAATAGTACTGCTCAAAGAAGATTGCCCAATGACATTGTCAGGTTCAACATAAAAGATTATGATCAGTTAAATATATGGTTCAATGACTTTTACATAAAATATCTGAATGAAAAATTTGCACATCTTCCAGTTGATCCTGTTTATGAATTTGTAGAACTAACAGAAAACTACGATTTGAATTTGGTATTTACTATTTCAAATACAAGAAAAATAGTTGAAGGCAATATGTTTTCCTATAACGGATATTGTTATGTCCCATATGATAAAAATGGAAAAGTAGTGAAAACAAAAACTTCAACAGAGATCACAGTTTTATATTTTGTGCTAGAAAATAAAGTAAGAATGAAATATATTGGGATTATTTATGACTGTACATTGATAGGTACAAACCATAAAAACAGACAAGTATTAATAAATGTTAAATAATCTCATTCAAGAAATGAACAAAAAAACAAAGGGTTCACACTAATAGAACCCTTCTTCATTTTTGGTGACATTTTCGCTGAACGTTAACATCACTTATGATAAGTTTCTCTCCGCATGATTTTGAATGCTCGATAGACTTGTTCAACTAAGATAAGCTTCATTAATTGATGTGGAAAAGTCATTTTAGAGAAACATAAACGATAATCTGCTCTTTGTAATAAAGATTTTCCTAAACCTAAAGAACCTCCAATCACAAAAGTAATCGTACTCTTTCCTTTAATCATACATTCTTCAATATGTTTAGAAAAAGCTACACTATCAATTTCTTTTCCATGTAGATCTAAAACGATAACATATTCATCATCTTTAATTTTAGAAACAATTTTATCTGCTTCTTTATCTTTGATGATATTTTCTACATTTTCACTTGCATTATCAGGAATTGGTTCATCTGGTACTTCAACCATTTCCACTTTACAGTAAGCATTTAATCTTTTGACATATTCATTGATTCCATTAACAAGATATTTTTCTTTAAGCTTACCAATTGTTAAGATTCTAATTTTCATAATGTCCTCCAGAAACAATTTCTTTTTGATCTGCAATCTTTATATTATCAAAATATATATGTTCTTCGTCAAAAACTCTTTGATATGTATCCAATGCCATTTCTTTTGTATTAGCTTCTTGTGATAAATGGGCCAAACAAATTTCTTTTGTATTTTCACCAATCACCTGCGCCATAACATGTGCACTATATTCATTATTAAGATGGCCCTTATCTCCAAAAATACGATTTTTTAAAAATAAAGGTCTTCTTGTATTCATTAACATCTCAATATCATGATTACTTTCAAAAATATAGTAATCTAAATTTTTTATATATTCCATATTCTTTTGTGAAACATAACCTGTATCTGTCATATAGAGAATTGTTTCATCTTTTCCTTTGATTACAAACCCTAAAGGGGATGTTGCATCATGTGATAAAGGTAATGGTGTAATTATATAATGATCTAATTGTATATTTTGATAATTTTCTAATTCATGACTTTCATCTATACCAGGGATGCATCCTTTTCCACAATAAACAATACTTTGATCAAAGATACCAATATTTTTATTATGGTCAATATGATCATGTGTTAATAAAACATGATGAATATCACTTTCATGAAATCCTAATTGATTAAGTTTTGTATAAAGTTGTCTTTTACTAATTCCACAATCAATTAAAAGTCCGTTTCCTTGATCATAAATGAAAATACTGTTTCCTTTAGAACCACTTGCTAAGACATGATATTTCATTTTTTCCTCCAAAACAAAAATGAGTACCAAGTACTCATTTTCTTATTTAAGTCCGTATTTTTTGTTGAATTTTTCAACACGTCCATCAGCACTAGCAAATCTTTGTTTTCCAGTATAGAATGGATGACAGTTAGAACAAGTATCAACACGTACTTCATCTAATACTGAACCACTTTCAAATTCTGCTCCACATGATGTACAAACTACTTTTACTTTTTTGTAATTTGGATGAATTCCTTTTTTCATTGTTATTTCTCCTTCCGCCTTGTAGATTTCTCACTACAAAGTAAGTTGCTATGATATATTAACATTAAATTATGTTGTTTTCAAGCCCTTTTTTATAATTTTAATCATCAACTTTGATTCTTCTAATAACAGCACCTAAAGTAATTAATTTTTGATCGATATTCGCATATCCTCTATCTATATGATATACATTACTAATTTCTGTAATTCCATCAGCGATTAACCCTGCTATTAACAATGCTGCTCCACATCTTAAATCTGTTGCTTCTACTTTTGCTCCTTTTAATGGTGTTTTTCCATTTATATAACACATTGATTCATCTAATTCTATATTTGCGCCCATCTTATTAAGTTGTTCACAATGTCTAAATCTCTCTGGATAAATTGTTTCTATTACTTGTGATTGTCCGTTTGCTTGTGTAAGCAGTGCTGTTAATGGCTGTTGTAGATCTGTTGCAAAACCTGGATATACCTGTGTTCTGACATCGACTGCATTAAAGTTCTTGTTATCACCATAAACAATAATACTATCACCAACATTTTCCATTTTAACACCCATTTCTTTCAATTTTGAAATAAGTGATTCCAAATGTTGTGGAATGATATTTTGAATAATAACTCTTTCTCCTGCAGCTGCTGCCATAATTAAGAATGTCCCTGCTTCAATACGATCTGGAATGATTTCATGAGTACATCCTTTTAGATGTTCTACTCCTTCAATCGTAATCGTATCAGTACCAGCACCTCTAATTTTAGCTCCCATTTTTGTAAGTAAGTTTACTACATCAATGATTTCTGGTTCTTTTGCTGCATTTTCGATTACTGTTCTACCTTCAGCTTTAACTGCTGCAAGTAAGATATTGATTGTTGCTCCTACTGAAGCAAAATCTAAATATATTTTTGCACCTACTAAACGATCTGCTGTAATTACATGCGCACCATCAACAAATTCTACTTTGGCACCCAATGCTTCAAATCCTTTAATATGTAAATCTATCGGACGAGGTCCTAAAAAGCAACCACCTGGTGCTTTCATCACAACTTTTTTACATTTTCCAAGTAATGCTCCCATTAAATAATAAGACGCTCTTAATTTATCTACTGCATCTGACACTAATGGAACATTTTCCATACGAGAGGGATCAACAATTAAACTATCATGACTTCTTAATACTGTACAATTAAGTTCTTCTAATAAAACTGCTAAAGCGTCCACATCGCTGATTTCTGGTACACCATAAATCGTTACAGGACTATCCGCTAAAATAATTGCTGGAATAAGTGCTACAGTGGCATTTTTTGCACCCGAGATTTCTACTGTACCATTTAATTTATGTCCGCCTTCAATCGCAATAATTTCACTCATGACTTTACCCCTTTTCTTCTATCTATATTCCCTAATACTATATTATAAATTCATCAAAAAAACAACTTAATAAAGAGATTTCACATAAACAAAAAAAGCCCGAAGGCTTTTTTTATTTGATTAAGCTTTACCGATACAACCAAATACTTCCATTCTATCTTTAACACATTCTTGAATAGCTTTAGCACCTGGTGCTAATAATTTACGAGGATCATATCCTTTTCCTTCTAAATCTTTTCCAGCTTCAATGTATTTACGTGTAGCTTCTTGGAAATATAATTGACATTCAGTGTTTACGTTTACTTTAGATACTCCTAAAGTGATTGCTTTTTTGATCATTTCATCAGGAATTCCTGAACCACCATGTAATACTAATGGTAATTTTCCAGTTTCAGCTTGGATTGCATCTAATGCATCAAAGTCTAATCCTTCCCAGTTTGCTGGGTATTTACCATGAATATTTCCGATACCTGCAGCTAAGAAATCTACTCCTAAGTCTGCGATTGATCTACATTCTTTTGGATCTGCTACTTCACCTTTACCGATGACACCATCTTCTTCTCCACCGATTGATCCAACTTCTGCTTCTACTGAAACACCTTTTGAATGACATAATTCAACGATTTCTTTTGTTTTTTCGATGTTTTCTTCGATTCCATAATGAGAACCATCAAACATGATTGAAGAGAAACCTGCATCTAAAGCAGCTTTAGCTCCTTCGTATGAACCATGATCTAAGTGTAAAGCTACTGGTACAGTGATATTTAATGCTTCTACCATTGCTTTAACCATTGCTGCAACTGTTGTATATCCAGTCATATATTTAGCAGCACCTTCTGAAACACCTAAGATTACTGGCGCTTTTAATTCTTCTGCAGTTAATAATACTGATTTAGTCCATTCTAAGTTGTTGATATTGAATTGACCTACTGCATAATGTCCTTCTTTAGCTTTCTTTAACATTTCTGTTGCTGATACTAATCCCATAACAAATCTCCTTTTCTTTTTTTCGGTTATATAATACTATCTTTTATTTAGAATTTCCATAGTTTTTATCATAAAAACCTTATTTTCCAAAAGCTTTTAATAATCTTTGACAAGCATCTTCTAAAACACTTCTTGGAATTGCAAGATTAAATCTTTCAAAACCTTCTCCACCTGTTCCAAAGATATATCCTTCATCTAACCATAAACCGGCTTTTTCTAACATTGTTTTTTCTAATTCATCTTTATTTAAACCACATTCTCTAAAATCAACCCATCCTAAATATAAACCTTCTGGTTTAACTAAATGAATATGAGGTAAATTTTCTTTTAAGAATTCATCGAAATAAGTAAAGTTATCATAAACATATTCCAACATTTCATCTACCCATAATTCACATTCATTATAGGCTGTCATACAAGCAATAATACCTAAGAAGTTTGGTTCATTAACCCCATAACGATTCATTGTTTCTTGATAAACTTTTCTTAATTTTTCATTCGCAATAATAATATTAGATGTTTGTAGTCCTGCTAAGTTAAATGTTTTTGATGGAGCAGTTAAAACAACAGAGAATTCTTTATAACTTTCATCTACATTATAGAAAGGAATATGTACATGATCTCCATAAACAAAATCTTCATGAATTTCATCAACAATGACTAAAACATCATGTTTTTTACAAATTTCCCCAATTTGTTTTAATTCATCTTCTTTCCATACTTTTCCAATTGGGTTATACGGATTACATAAAATAAACATTTTAACATCATTTTCTACAATCGCTTTTTCAAAAGCATCATAATCCATTTCATAAAAACCATCTTTATAAACCATTTGATTTTCAATAATTCTACGATGATTTAATTCAATTGAAAAATCAAATGGATAATATACAGGCTTATTAATAATAATGGCATCATTTTCCTTTGTATAAGCATTTACACATAATTTAATAGCTGTTACCACACCTGGTGTTGGGATGATCCATTCTTTATCGACATGAAAATCATGTCTTCTTTTCATCCAAGAAATAACCGCATCAAAATACTCATCTGGCGCAAATGAATACCCATAAACGCCTTGTTTAATTCTTTTAACTAAAGCATTTTCAATTTCCTTTGGTGATTTAAAATCCATATCTGCAACCCACATAGGTAACACATCTTTAGGTTTATTATTTGCTTCAATCGTATCCCATTTAGCACAATTTGTTCCTTTTCTATCTACAACTTCATCAAAATCAAACATACTTTTCTCTCCTATAACACTTCTTTATCTTTAAATTCATCTTTTGAAAAATGCATTAAAGTCATTCCTAAAGCCATGGAAAGATTCAATGAATCTATATAATGACTATGAGGAATAAAAATAGATTTTCCATAATCTAGATATTCATCAGGTAAACCACTACTTTCATTACCAAAAACAAGTGAATGATAGCCTTTTTTTGATTCAACCTTATGAATATTCGTTGCTCCTTTTAACATCAATGTATAAATATCATGACTTGGAAATCTTTTTAAATAATCTTCAAAACTATCAAAATACTCAATATTCAAATGAAACATTGCTCCCATCGAAGCTCTTAAAACACGAGGATCAAAAACATCGACACCTGGTCGAATTATTGCTAGATTATAATAATTGAATCCTAACATCGTTCTCATAATTGTCCCCATATTTCCCATATCTCCAGGATTAACTAAAACAACATGATTTCCTTCTTGTAAAGTCATTTCATATTTTTTAATGATTGCTATCGCAAAACAATTATCTTTTTTTGATAATTTTTGAATTGTATTATCACTTTCAATCAATTCAATATGTTTTTCTCTACAAATTTCATCAATAATAGGAATACCTTTATTCTTATAAGAATTACTTTTTATATATACTCTTAAAACAAGATCAGGTCGATTTTTTAATAACTCAATCGTTTCAAAAACTCCTAAAGTATAGGTATAATCAAAATCCTTCTTATATGCTTTAATCTTCATCTAATAAACCTTCTACTCTCTTTGTTTCTTCTTCTACACTTTCTTTTAAAGAAAGAAAATGTTTTTCTTCAAAATTAGCTCCTTGATGAATTAAATCAATCAATTCATCATACTTACGACAAGCCAATTTCAATTGTGAATATTTGATGGTCACATCTAATTCATTTCCGGCATCAGCTGTAATTTTATTTACTTCATGATATACTTCTTTAAACTTAGCATCTAAGTCTACTTTTTGTTTCTTTCTAAAAAACATCAAGCATTCCTCCCTTGCCCTTAATAGTATCACAAATTCATCATAAATTCAGTTAATTTTTAGATTGTCTTTTGTTATAATACATTCGAGGTGATACTATGAAATTATTAGCTTGTCCCAAATGTCATCAACAACTTCATTTAGAAAACAAAACACTTAAATGTGAAAACAATCATTGTTATGACATTTCTAAAAGAGGATATATCAATTTGTTATTAAATCCTGATAAAGCTACCAATAATCCAGGAGATAGTAAAGAATCTCTTGTAGCGAGAAAAGCATATTTAAATAAAGGTTATTATGATCCTATCTTAAATCAAGTGATTACGTGTATTGATGAATTCAAACATCAAGATGATTTAAGTATTTTAGATTTAGGATGTGGAGAAGGATATTATACTCAAGGTTTAAAGAAACATTTTGAAAACAGTGATATCTATGGTTTAGATATTTCCAAGATTGCTATTGATATGGCGACACGTTATCGTAAAGATGTTACATGGCTTGTAGGAAATTCTAAAAATATTCCTATCTTAGATCATAGTTTAGATTTTATCTGTGCTTTATTTACAGTAGTAAATCAAGATGAATTAAAAAGAGCATTAAAAGAAGATGGTTATATTGTTCATGTTACTGCTAATAATCAACATTTAATTGAAATTAAAGAATTGATTTATGATGAAATCAAAGTAAAGAGTGATAAGTATATTCGTTTAGATTTTAATCAAGTGAAAAGTTATGACTTTAAAGAAAAAGTTCATATTTCTAATCGTGAAGATGCTTTAAATCTTTTAATGATGACACCACACTATTATCATATTAAAAAAGAAAAACGTGGCGTTTTAGATACTTTACAAGGTTTAGATATCACAATTGATATCAAAGTAACAGTGTATGCATTATCATAAAGAAAAGAATCATTTAGTAATAGAAATCGATGAAAGAATTCAAGGAATGACACTTCTTGAATTCTTTCATTATTTGCATCTTTCTAAAAAAACAATTCATTTATTAAGACAAAATAAAGACTATACTTTAAATAATACTTATGTTGATTATCAAATCATTTTAAAAGATAAAGATATTCTTTCAATTAAAGCCTATGAAACAGGAAGAGATTTTATCGAAGAAGAAAGCTCCTTAGAAATCATCTATGAAGATGACTTGCTTTGTGTCGTCAATAAACCAAGTAACCTCATTATTCATCCTGATGATAAAAGTAAAAAAAATACTCTTTGTAATTATGTGAGTTATTATTACCAACAAAGCTATCAAGATTTACCAATTCGTTATCTCCATCGTTTAGATAGAGATACGACCGGTTTGGTGATGTTTTGTAAATGTGCTCTTTTACAACCCTATTTTGATTATATGATTGCATCTAAAAAAATTAAGAAAACTTATCTAGCAATCATTCAAGGACATTTACCTAAAAGAGAAATGACTATTGATTTACCTATCGGTCAAGACCGTCATAGTAAAAATAAAATGTGTATTTCTAAAACAGGTAAAGATGCTTTAACACATTTTAAAGAAATTAAAACAAAAGGAAATTATACACTTGTAAAATGTCAAATTGAAACTGGTCGAAAACATCAAATAAGAGTTCATTTGAATCATTTACATCATCCTATTATAGGAGATACTCTTTATGGAAAAACTTCTTCTATGATTAAAAGAATGGCTTTACATGCTTATTGTTTGGAGTTTATTCATCCATTAACTTATCAAACAATAAAAATTGAATGTTTACTTCCTTTTGATATGGAAAAGATAATAAGATAACTTGAATATTCGTTGCATTAAAAAAGTTTCCTATTATGGAAACTTTTTTGAATTTACAAGTATTCCTATATATACTTTAAGCATAAAGAGATACTTTTACACTTTTATTTATTTTATGTGTATTATCATGATTTCATCTCTTTTAATGATAATATTCATCTAATAAATAAAAAATAATAGAAAGATGGTGATAACTATGAAAAAATTAAATGACTTTTTTGAAAAGCACTTTATTCCTTTTGCAGTTAAACTTAATAATATAAAAGGATTAATTGCAATTAGAGATGCATTTATACAAATTTTTCCTTTAACATTTGTTGGATCAATAGCAGTATGCATAAATTGTGTAGTCTTTAATTCAACAGGATTTATTGGACAATTATTAATTTCTGTCATTCCAGAATTAGATAAATATCAAGATATTTTATCTCCTATTCAAAATGGAACAATTAATATTATGGCTATTTTCATTGTATTTTTGATAGCAAAAAACATGGCTCGACAACATCATGAAGATGAAACAAAAACTGGTCTAATTGCCCTTGCTGTATTTTTTACTTTATATCCTCCTAAAACAGACAATATGCTAACAGATTCCTATCTAGGAGCAAATGGATTATTTGTAGCAATTTTTATTGGTCTACTAGTTGGGTATTTATTTAGCAAATTATCTAAAAATAAAAAATTACATATTAAAATGCCAGCTCAAGTACCACCAGAAGTTGCAAATTCGTTTAGAGTAGTTATTCCTTCCTCAATTATTATTTTTATGTTTGCAATAGCTGCTTACATTATTCATTTTTTTGAACCAGAAGGAATTAATACACTATTATATAATATATTAAAATCTCCTATTCAATTGATAGGTACCTCTCCAATAACACCATTGATTTTAATACTTATTGCTATGATTCTTTGGTCAGTTGGTATTCATGGAACATTTACCGTTCAACCTATTCATGTTGCATTATATTCTGCATTAAATGTTGCTAATTTGCAATATGCTGCTCAAGCAGGAACAGTTGCCGGCTCACCTTATCCAATCACATGGTTTACACTATTTGAAAACTATGGCTGCATTGGTGGAACAGGAAACACCTTAGCTTTAATTGTTGCTATATTAATCTTGTCAAAAAAAAGCAACTGGAAAAGAGACGATTATACTAAGACGGCCAAGTTATCTCTAATTCCCGGATTATTTTGTATAAATGAACCAATTATCTTTGGAATGCCAATTGTTTTAAATCCAATACTAATAGTTCCTTTTATTTTGTCGCCCCTTATTTCTATGGGAATTGGTGCTCTATTAATATCATCTGGTATCGTTTTGCCCGGAACATTAGACGTTGGATGGACAACACCTCAACCAATCAAAGCATTCTTATCCGCGGGTGGCTCATTAGGAACCGCACTTTCCGTTATTATTGTATTTATAATTTGTGTACTAATCTATCTTCCTTTTGTCAATATGGCTAACAAACAAACGCTAGAAAAGGAGGAAAATAAATAATGAGTACATTCCCAAAAAATTTTTTATGGGGTGGGGCAACTGCCGCCAATCAATTAGAAGGCGGTTATAATTTAGATGGCAAAGGGCTAAGTACAGCTGATATGGTAAAATTTGTACCAAAAAATATTAGTAAAGGCAAAAATACAGAAGTTGTTTCCTACCAAACCGTTAATGAAATATTGCATGGCTTACACAAAAATGAATATTATCCTAAACGTGAAGGTTCTCATTTTTATGAGCATTATAAAGAAGATATTGCTTTAATGGCCGAGATGGGATTTAAATGTTTTAGAATGTCGATTAGTTGGCCTAGAATTTATCCTACTGGTGAAGAAAAAGTACCGAATGAAGAAGGATTAAAATTTTATGACAATGTGTTTAATGAATTATTGAAATATAACATCGAACCCTTAGTAACACTATCACATTACGAAACCCCTTTAAATTTAGCATTAAAATATAATGGTTGGCAAAGCAGAGAATTAATAGATTTATTTATAAAATATGCTAAAACGTGTTTAACAAGGTACAAAGATAAAGTAAAGTATTGGATTGCGTTCAATGAAATAAATATGTCATTAAACGTTCCCTATTCTGGTGCTGCAATATTCATTGAAAAAACATGCAATCCAAATAGTGCAACTTTTCAAGCGTTACATCATCAATTTGTTGCAAGTGCCTTAGTTAAAAAAATTTCAAAAAAAATAAATCCAAATTTCAAAATTGGATCTATGGTAGGTATGTCATTATTTTATCCATATACAAATTCTCCAAAAGATGTCTTATTGACACAAAATGCAAATAGAATCAATTATTTTTTCTTTGATGTATTATCAAAAGGAATATACCCTTCTTATGCAAAAAAATATTTTAGAAAAAATAAGATCAATATTAAAATAGAATATGATGATTTAGAAATAATAAATAAAAATACAGTTGATTTCAATTCATTTAGTTACTACTACAGTAATTGTACCGGTGAAAAAATTAATAAAAAGGATAAAATTCTTGCCTTCCTTCCTGAACAAAAAAGATATGATGAATTTCATCCTGAAAAAATAAGAAACAATTCATTAGAAATTACAGATTGGGGATTTCAGATTGATCCTATTGGACTTAGAATAGCAATCAATGAAATTTGGGATAGATATCGTAAACCAATTTTTATTACAGAAAATGGTCTTGGTACATATGATATCCTTACATCAGATAAAAAAATACACGATGATTATAGAATAAAGTACTTAAAGGAACATATTGACCAAATCGGTAAATGTATTGACGAAGGTATACCCGTTATTGGATACACCTCATGGGGATGTATTGATATTGTTAGTGCTGGAACTTCTGAAAGAAGTAAACGTTACGGTTATATATATGTAGATGCAGACGATTATGGTCAGGGAACATGGAAAAGATATAAAAAAGATTCTTTTTACTGGTACAAAAAAGTAATTGAAAGTAATGGTAACGTGTTATAGTAATTATAAAAATCTCATTGTATTTAATGACAATGAGATTTTTTTGAGTATAATTTATCTAAAACGGAGAAATAGTTATTATGCTTGTAGATAAAATCAATGAATTTTTAAACAAATATGCCCCTACTTCATCGATGTATGTATTTTGCGCATATATTAAATCTAATATCCATATCATTAATCATTTAACGATTGAAGATGTCGCTAAAAAATGCTATACATCAAAAGGGCAAATATCAAAATGTGTAAAAAATTTGGGATACAATTCATATTTAGAGTTTAGAGATGCATGCTTAGATTATAGTAAACAAATAAATGAAAAAACTACAATATTTTCTAAAGAAAATGACTTGCCACATAATATCAAGTTATTTTCAACCAATATTATAAAAATGATAGACTACATATCTACCAATTTAAATAATTCTCTTCTAAATAAATTAGTTAATGATATCTTACAAAGTAATGTTATATATCTTTATGCTCAAGGTGACAATAGGATTCTTTGCAATTATATACAAACAAAGTTCAGTTCTTTATTTATCCCAGTTGTTATTTGTGATATTGATTTTGAAAACACTTATTTTTCTCAAGAAAAGTTATTAATTGTTGTATCTACTAATGGCACAATCTTTAGACTTGATAAAAAGCTTATATCAAAAATTAAAAAACTTAATATCAAAACTTGGTTAATTACTTGTAATGATGATATTTCTATAAACTTCTTCGATGAAAAGCTTATTGTTCCTTCATTAGAAAATAAATATAATGAATATTCTATTAAATATATAATTGATATTATTATTGCCTCTGTACATTTAATGAGAGGAAAATATTAATTCTTTTAACTCTCAAAAAAAATGAACAACATACGTCTATTTGACAGCTACGGTATTAAAATTATGTATATATGTCATTTAACCAATTAAATATTTTTCCTTTTATCTAATTTTTATATCTTATCAATTCATATAATATAAGATTTTAAAGTATACAAAAAGGCTATAACGATAATACATTTTGTAATAGCACTTTTTAACATCAATTTATTATTTAATCCTTTACTTAATAAAAAATTGATAATCACATTCTTTGTTAATCAAAGTATGTAATTTTTAAATCTTTAAAGAAAGCTTCTGTTCCAATATCTACAAAGAAACCAATATTTCCTCTCATTGATTTATCATGAATCATTTGATCGACCACTAATAATGGTTGAAGATCATCATATTCTTTCACACTTAATTTATCCATTGCAATATCATGTTACTCTTGTTCTCTTATATATTTTGCGACGGTTTGATCATTTAATCCTACTGTACTCACATAATACCCTTCTGCCCAAAAATGTCTATTTCCATACTTATATTTCAAGTTTGCATGTCTATCAAAAATCATCAATACTGATTTTCCTTTCAAGTATCCCATGAATGATGACACACTTAACTTTAATGTGAAGACGATGTGATATTTGCACATCCACTTCGTATGTGCTAAAGAATTTGCTTTTTTAGCCATTATTTTTATTGCACCACCCGCATAACAGGTGGTTTTCTATTTCGCACATTTCATGTGCTCAACTGACTGAAGTTATCAATTCTTTTTTCATTCAAATTGTAAAAAAAAAGAACAATGTAATGATAAGACATTGTTCTTTATATTTTACTATTATGCATTATTTTTTCTTTTTATTTTTTTTATTCTTTTTTTCTTTTATTTTTGCTGGTTTTTCATCTTCACCCACAACTCTTGTCTTAGCAAGATAATCATGGATACTTCTTTGAGAAGCTGATCCTAGAACAAAAACTCCTGAAATCATTGTAATAACCATACCAATCATTTTTAAATAATAGTCAAAATAGAAACCTGTTGCTAGTGTAAGCATTTGTCTTAAATAATTAGTAACAACAATAGCCGAACCTTCTAATAAGAATAATCCAACCCCTTGTCTAATAATCAAAGTTTTTAAACTCACATCACTATAATCATCATTATTTACAATCTTTATTTTTAACCAATGTTTTGCGAGTGTTTGTCCTGGATATTTCTTATAAGGAATATAAATATAATAAACAAAAGCCACAACAATACATAATATACCTGCAAGATAGGACCAATACGTTGGAAAACCTAAGCTAGGAAAAACATAAAGATCACTAAACATATCTGATCTACCAGTAACTCCCCCATAGAATAAAACAGCAGGAAAACCACTAATAATACCGCCAACTGCCCAATCAATAGCATAAGCTATAACACGTTTACTTACTGGAACTTTTACAGGATTTCTATCTAGCCATTTTGTATGTTTAGCCCACAGTAATTGAATTTTAATTAATAAATAATGCATAATAAATACCTCCTATTTTGAATATAATGCATCCATTGCTATTTTAAATCTTCGCAATCCTTCTTTTAATTTAGATTGTGGACACCCTATATTCATTCTTAAATATTTTGGGCCACCATAAATTTCACCTTTCATAATCCCAATTCCACCAACATTCACTAAAGCATCTTGTATTTCTTCAGCAGTATATGGAACATCTCTTGCATCAATCCAAGCTAAATAAGTTCCATCTGGTGTTTTAAATTTAAAATCAGGCAACTCTTCTTTTATAAATTCTTCTACAATTTTCATATTTTCTTTAATATAATCATTAAGTTGATCAATATAATCATCGCATTGTGTATAACCTATCATTGTCGCATACATACCAAAAATACTTACAGAATTTAAGAAATCTTTTCTTCTTGTATGCATCAAGAATTTTTCTCTAACTTCTTCATTTGGTATCATTAAATATGAACCAATTAATCCTGGTGTATTAAATGTTTTACTAGATGAAGCTGCTGTATAAAGTTCATCATATTCATGAATATAAGATAATAAAGGGATATGTTTTCTATCTCTTAATTGAATATCCATATGAATTTCATCAGAAATAATTTTTACTTGATATTTTTTACATATCTTTATTATTTGATCCATTTCTTCTTTTGTCCAAATTCTTCCTGTTGGATTATGTGGAGAACAAAGTAATAATAATTGACATTCTTGTACTTGTTTTTCAAAAAGATCGAAATCTATTTCAAATGTCCCATCTTTTGATATTAAACGATGAGCAACTAATTGTCTATCATTATCTTGGATAACTGTATAAAATGAATCATACATTGGTTCAAATGTTAGAACTTTATCATGAGGTTGACTTAATAAACGAATCAATAAAGAAACTGAATACATGACTGTTGGACTATATAAAATCCAATCTTCTTCAATATGTGTATGATGTCTTCTTTCAAAATATCCTGTAATAGATGATTTAAAATCATGATGATTCCATCTTGTATATCCATAAATTTGATGATGTGCCACTTCAAATATTTTTTCAGTAATTGGTTTAGGAATAATAAAATCTGTATCAGATATTGAAAATGGTATTAAATCCTTTTTATTAAAACGATCTTGTATATAATCCCATTGTGTACAATAAGTACCTAAACGATTATGAACCTCATTAAAATCATACTTCATTTATTTATCCTCCAAAATAATATAATCCTTTGTTGTTTTATTTAATGGTACACCTACACCATCAATAATAACAACATCATCTTCAATACGAACACCACCAACACCAGGAACATAAACACCTGGTTCACAAGACATCATCATATGTTCTTGTAAAACTGTTTCACTCTTTGAATTTAAAGTTGGTCCTTCACCATCTTCACCAATTCCTAATCCATGTCCTAAACCATGATTAAAATACTCACCATACCCTGCAGCCTCAATCACATCTCTAGCTGCTTTATCAACATCTTTTCCCTTAGCTCCTGCTTTAATAGCACCAAGACCAGCGAGCTGTGCTTTTAAAACAACATCATAGATTTCTTTAATTTTTGGATCAGGTTCACCAATAAAACACATACGTGTCATATCTGATTGATAATTTTGATATTGAATACCAAAATCAATCATAATAGGTTCATGTGCTTTTACTTTTCTTGAAGTTGGACGCCCATGTGGTAAAGCTGTTCTTTCACCTGTTGCTACTATTGTATCAAAAGACATTTGTTGTGCACCAGCAGCTATTGAATAATATAGCACTAAAGCACTAATTTCATATTCACTCATTCCTGCATGAATGTGATCAATTACTTTTTGATAGATTTCATCAGTAATTGCAATTGATTTTTTCATAGCTTCAATTTCTTCATCTTCTTTAACAATACGAAGATGAGCAATTTCTTGATCCAATAAAAGAACTTCTATCCCTAATTTTTCTATTTCTTGATATTCCTTAACTAATACTTGATACGCTTCTACCCCTAGCGTTTTACAATTTTCTTTTTTTAATATTTCTTCTACTGCCCCTAAATAATTACGTCCCGTTAAATGTGGATTATGTAATATAATTTCTAAATCATGTTCTTTTTCTTTGGCTTCTGTAATATAACGCCCATCTACAATTAAATAGCCATGTTCTTTTGTAATCAATACTTGACAACCACTACCAGTCATAGTATTCATCCATTTTTTTACTGTTTTACTTTTAATTAATAAAGCATCTATATCTTTTTCATCTAAAAATTCTTGTATTTTATTTATTCTTTTTGCCATTTTTAATCCTCCTACAAATAAAGGCAAGTCGAAACTTGCCTATTAATTAGAAGTCTAAGTCTAAATCATCTAAGATAGCTGCATCTTCTGCACTGATAGCATTAGTTTCTTCTTCTTTATTACCATAAGTCTTTTCATATGATTTAACAAATGGATACCATATTAAAATAGATAGTATTAATTGTACTGCATTAACAACTATAGACATAGGATCCATATTCGTTAAGAATCCTTCTAAAAATACTCCTACATATGGTGGTGTAAAGGTTGAACATTTCATAATACCTAAATACATCGCCCATCCACCTAATGAACCAATAATACCACCACAAATAACAAATGGAATAAAGAACATTGGATTTAATACGATTGGCGCACCAAATAGAATTGGTTCATTAATTCCAAATAATGCTGGAATAAATGATAATCTACCAACTTGTTTTAAAGCTTTATTCTTACTCATTAAGCACCAGAATACACAACCAATAGTAACACCACTACCTGTAAAGTTACCAAATGCTGATTCAGGTCCAGGAGCATAGAAGTGAGTTGCTACATGACCAGCTTGAACAGCAGCAATATTTTCTGCTAAGAATTGAGTCGAAATTGGACTTGTAATTGGGCTTAATACTGATGGATGAATACCAAAGAAGAATATTAAAGCTTGTAACATTTTTAAGAAAGTATAAGCAATTGGATTATCCATAGACCCTACTAATGGTGCAAAGATTGCTGTAAAGATTAATGGTGGCATTGTATTTAATACATTGACACAAACAATACGTACAATTAAGAAGAACCCAATAATGATTACTGAAATAGGAATCATTTCAAAAGAACGAGATACGAAATCAGGTACTGTATCTGGCATCTTGATTGTAAAGTTTTTCTTTTTACACCAACGGAATAATTCAACAGCGATAAATCCTGCAAACATTGCACAGAATAAACCTTTAGGTCCTAAATAAGTTTTAGAAATTCCCCCATCTTCTGTGAATTCTACAACTAACATTAAGAATGATACTAATCCCATTGTCACACATCCTGGAATATCTAACTTATAAGAGTTAGCTAATTGATATGCAATAATTACAGTAACATAAACTGACATTAAAGCCATACCTACATTATAAGGAATATAGATAATATCCAAATTTGTTAATATCCATTGAGAAATTACATGTTTTTCTCCAATCATATTTGGAATTGCTTCTGGAATCAAACAAAAACTACCGATAATTAACAATGGCGTCATTGCAACCATTGCTTTTTTAACAGCGCTCAAATGAACTTCTTTATCCATTTTATCAGCAAGCGGTGCTAAATACTTTTTCATAAAGTTCTCAAATTTTGAGTACATCGTTTTTTTCCTCCCCATAAAATTATTTTTTTAAATCTGCTTTTCTACGCGCAATTAACGCTTGTTTCATGACAGTTGCCCCATCCATTTTTCCATATGTTTCTTGATCAACAATAACATAAGGAATCTTACGAGGTTCGATGATAGGTTTTACTGCATCTAATTTATGTGCAACTTGTGGTCCTAAAACTAAAACATCACAATTGTCTGCTTCAGATTGTAGAATATCAATTGGAATAGCGATAAAATCAAAATCAGCATCATTTAATTTTGCACTGTTATGTACTGTATCTTTCATACTATTCATAAGCATTGTTGTAGAAAGTCCACCTGCACAGCATAATACAATTCTCATTATTTACCCTCCTTTGCTTCAAATACATTTATTAGTTCTTCAATTAGATCTCTTGCTAATTGAGAAGTCATATAATGGTCTTGTGCATGAACCATTAATAACCCAACTTCTGGCTTATTTCCAGAGCCTGACATTTCGGCTTGAATAAGCTTTGTTTGAACAGTGTGAGCTTGTAAATCAGCTTCTTTAGCTTGTTCTAATATCTTTCTTGCTTCATCATATTCACCTGTTTTTACTTTCTTCAATGCTTCAAAAGCTAAAGATTTGCTTTGTCCAGCTGAAGAAATTAATCCTACAATAATTTGTTCCGTTTCTGTCATTTGTTTATCCTCCAATAAAATTAATAAAATTTTGATAATCTTGATATGTCAAATGATCTATTAAGCAGTTAACTAACTGTGTCAAACTTTCTAAATCATCACTATGAACAAATGAATAAGATCCATGACAATATCTAAGTGGTATTCCTAAAACAAGTGCCAAACGTCCACCTTTTTCTAAGTGTGCATTTCCAGCATCTGTTCCTCCTCCACCGAACATATCGCTTTGATAAGGTATTCCATGTTTACTGGCTAATTCTTTAACATATTTAATCAATTTTTTATTTGGTGAAAGAGTTTTGTCATAATGAACAATCATTGGTCCTTTACCAATTAAACGATGATTCGTATAGTTTTTAACAAGTTCTGGATTATTCGCAACATCAAGTGCAAAAACAATATCAGGATCAATAAGATGAGTCGCTGTTTTACCACCTCTTACACCAACTTCTTCACTACTTGTTCCTACAAAATAAATATCATTTTCAACATCTCCATGAATTCTTTTCATCGCTTCTATCATGACATAGCATCCTGTTCGATCGTCCATTGCCTTGCCAGCAATCACTTTATCTTGAATCTGTCTTGCTTCACTAGCAAAACAAACCATGTCACCAACATCAATTCCTAAAGCTTTTACTTCATCTGCACTATCAACTCCAATATCAACGTACATTTCTTTAACGTTACCGTTGCTATCTTTAGTCACATTTAATAAGCCTTCCACTTTTTTACCATCTTGCGTCGTAATTCTAACCATTTGCATTTCTTTGCTTTTATTTAAAACTGAACCTAAAGCCACTAAATATACAAAACCAATATCAGAAATATGTCTTACCATAAAACCTACTTCATCTATATGAGCACAAAACATGATTTTTAAAGGATTTGGTGAAGTCCCTTTTTTATGAAAAATAATGCTTCCTAAACGATCACTAAAAACTTCATCACTATATTTTGCTAATTCTCGATAAAGAATCGATCTTACTTCATCTTCTACTGATGCTACACTATCAGCATTACTCAATTCTTTTAACAATTCACTATTCATTATTTCCACCTCCTATTTCTTTCATTAAACTCATCATTTCTTCAAAAGAATCAACCTTCGTTAACATTTCAACATAATTACTCTTTTGCATTAAACGATATAACTTTTTAGTTATTACTTTATATATTTCAACTTGATCTTTCTTTAAACAAATCATAAAAACTATTTTTATTTCTTTGCCATTTTGTACAAAGGGTTTCTTTAAAATAGCTACAGAAATCATATTTTTAAGTGCGTCTGTTTCAAGTGGATGGGGTATACAAACTCCATTTGTATAAATAGTACTTACATACGATTCACGTTCAAAAATCAAATCAGTATAGCCTTTTTTACCATAACCTTTTTCCTCTAATTCTTGTCCCATCATCCGAATAATATTTTCATAACTATCTGCTTCTATAAATTTAAAAAAATCTTTAGAAAAAAATGAATAATACATAGGATTATCTTGAATCAAAGTATAAGGATCATATTCTTCACATTGTAAAATTTGTTTAATCTTAACTAAATCTCTATCATCAAGTAGTTCTTTAATATAAATAATTGGTGTCTTGATTTCTTGAGATAAAGGCATGATTGTAAAAATTAAATCAGGTTGAAATGTTTTCAATTCATCTTGTTGTAAAAATGAAAATGTTTGTACCTCTGCTTGAGGAAATAATGATTCAATTTGTATCTTGATCATATAAGCACTTCCACCACCTGATGAACAAACAATTCCAATACGATTATAAGATAACAATTTACCTTGTTTTTCCTTTTCCATATGTGATGCAAAATGCATCGCTACAAAACCAATTTCATCAAATGTCACTTCAACGTTGTATTTTTCATGTAACATGCTACAAAATTGAAGAGCGATATTAAACATCATTGGGTATGTAATATTTAGCTCATTGGCTAATGGATTTTGATATGAAATTTTGTTATGTAATCTATCTATTAATAATGAAACATGTGTTAACAACATTTTCTTAAAGTCTTCATCTTCAAGAAATTTCGTATCATATTTTTCATCTATTTGTTTTATAAATTCTTCAATGTCTTCTTTTAAATAATTTGTAAAAGAAGATATTGAACCTATTTCTCTTTTTATATTTTTTTGTAAAACTTTTAAAATCTCTTCTATGCTTTTTTTACTTAATCCTATAGCATATTTCTTTTCTAATATTCCAACTAAGAATTCAACAATTCGATGAATTTCATTATTTTTATCAAAAATAAATTCCTCTTTTTGTTCATCTTGTCTATGTGCAATATAAATAACAATTTTTAAATACTCAATCACATTTAAAAGTTCATTATAGTTGATTTTCAATCCTTCTTTATTCAACTGTCTAATTAACTTTTGTTCAATGTCATTAAATTCTTCAATAACATCATTTACTGCCGTTTGAATAAAAACATTTTGATTTAAATATTCTTCAACTAAGTACTTTTTAAAAGATGTCAATTCATAACATAACAAAATACCATAATGTGTTTTTCTTTCTAATTCAAAATGATAACTCTTTGCTAGATTTTCAACATCATTCATATCATGCTTTATAACAGTCTTAGATACTTGAAAAGTATCTGCAATGTTATCCATTGAAATATATCCAGTTTGAATAGCAAGATAAGCTAAAATTTGTGCTGGTCTTTCTTTAACCTGAAAATAAATACCTTCATTTAAGCTTTCCATAAAATCTTTAAACAATTCTTCATTTGTTATTTCTAAGAGATATCCAGAACCTCTTTTGTTATGAAATGTAAAACCTTTTCGAGGAGAAATACGCATTAAGTATGATAAGTCATTTTGAATCGTTCTTTTTGAAACATCATACTTTTGAACAAAGTAATCTAGTGAGAGATATATATTTGAATTTATAAAATCTTTCATAATTAGATACATTCTCATTGGTATTTCCACCTTCCTCTGTCTTTATTATATCAAATTAAAATTTTGTCAAAAGGAAACCTTCTACATTTAAAAATGCAATAATTTTCCTAATCTCATCAAAAAAAGATATTGAATATAATTTTAACATCTCTACCATTTAAACGGTTAAATATTACAAAATATAAAAGCCATAAAAAAGAAGTCTAACGCTGTTAGACCTCTAGAAATTATCTTTTAATCAAAATAAGTAATTTTTAAATCTTTAAAGAAAGCTTCTGTTCCAATATCAACAAAGAATCCTATATTTCCTCTCATAGATTTACCATGAATCATTTGATCCACTACCAATAATGGTTGAAGATCATCATTTAAATAAAATGTAGCTTTTTCATCTTCAATCACCGCTTTTAAACTAATCCATTCATTTAAATCAATATCTACTTGATTTTCATATTTTGTAATACCATGTTCTCTAAAATAAGCAAATGTATAGGTTGGATAAGAAAAATATTGACAACCATGCTGCTTTCTTACTGAATCATCACATTGTCTACCATTTGTTGGTCTTACATAAAATGATTCAAACTTTGTATCATCTTCATTAATACGATAAGCAATACCAATAAACCCTCTGGCAAAATCAGGAGCATCTTTTAATAAACGACTTAACATCTTTACTTCAATAATTCCATTATGAAATGATGAATCAACTAATTTAGCGTATGTATTTTCATCATATTCATTAATTTTTCCACTTTTAACAACTCTTAAAACCTTTTCATTATCAATCGCTTCATTTGAAATATGTGTATAGTTTTCTTTCCAATTTTCTTTATTAATCATTTCTTATCCTTCCTTTCACTAACATCATAAAGTAGCTTTTTTATTTGGTAAAGTAGGCGCTTTTTTGTAACCTCGATTTAGCACTTAATTGATTTAAGTGCTAAAAAGTTCACATTAAGTTAACATATAAGACTATAATACAAATTAGCACAAGGATATAGTGAGTGCTAAAGGAGTGAATAGTATGATTAAACCATTGCATAAATTTGTATTAATAAAAAAAGAAGAAAAAGAAAATAAGACAGCAAGTGGAATTGTTTTATCAACAGAAAAGAAAGAAGTTCCTTCGATTGCAAATGTCATTGCCGTTGGTGATGAATGTACTTCATCATTAAAAGAAAATGATCGTGTAATTTATAAAGAATATTCAGGTACAAAAGTAACTGTAGACGATCAAGATTATATTGTTATTGATGAAAAAGATATTATTGCAAAATTTGAATAAGGGGGCAGATATTTATGAGTAAAGAAGTAAGATTTTCAAATGATGCACGTCAATCAATGTTAAAAGGTGTGAATGTTTTAGCGGATGCGGTAAGTGTCACATTAGGTCCTAAAGGACGTAATGTGGTCTTAGATAAAGGTTATGGTTCTCCATTAATTACAAATGATGGTGTAAGTATCGCTAAGGAAATAGAACTTGAAGATAAATTTGAAAATATGGGTGCTAAACTTGTATATGAAGTAGCTAATAAAACTAATGATGTAGCAGGTGATGGTACAACCACAGCAACTATTCTTGCTCGAAATATGATCGTGAATGGATTGAAAGCTGTAGATAAAGGAGCTAATCCTGTTTTAATGCGTGAAGGTATTGAAAAAGCAGGTAAAGAAGTTGCTGATGTTGTTTTGAAAAATTCACATAAAGTAGAAACAAGTCAAGATATTGCTTCAGTAGCGACTATTTCAGCTGGTAATGAAGAAATTGGTCAATTGATTGCTTCAGCAATGGATAAAGTTGGTAAAAATGGAATTATCAATGTTGATGAATCTAATAGTTTTGACAACGTCTTAGAAATCAATGAAGGTATGCAATATGATAAAGGATATGTTTCTCCTTATATGGTCACAGATCATGATAAAATGACTGTTGAAATGGAAAATCCTTATATCTTTATTACAAATCATAAAATCAATAATTTACAAGAAATTCTTCCAATTCTTGAACAAATCGTTCAAAGTAATAAACCATTATTATTAATTGCTGATGACTTTGAAAACGAAGTTATTTCAACACTTGTTTTAAATAAACTAAGAGGAACATTCAATGTTGTCGCAACAAAAGCTCCTGGATTTGGAGATAACCAAAAAGAATTATTACAAGATATTGCTGCTTTAACTGGGAGTACCTTTATTAATAAAGATATTTCTATGGAATTAAAAGATGTTACTCTTGATCAATTAGGAACAATTAAAAAAGTAATCGTTACAAAAGATCATACAACAATGATTGCTGGTAATAATCCATCAGATAGTTTAAAACAACGCATTGAAAGTATTGAAAATCAATTAGCGAAAACAACTTCTTCTTATGATCAAAAACAATTAAAAGAACGTTTAGGTAAATTATCAAATGGTGTCGCTACTATTAAAGTAGGAGCAACAACTGAAAGTGAACTTAAAGAAAAGAAATTACGTATTGAAGATGCTTTAAATGCCACTAAAGCCGCTGTTGAAGAAGGTATTGTCATTGGTGGTGGTGCTGCTTTAGTAGAAGCATATAAAGAAGTTAAACCTCAATTAAAATCTGATAATGTAGATGTTCAAAAAGGTATTCATATTGTCATGGAAGCCTTATTTGCTCCAATTCAACAAATTGCTGAAAATGCTGGATATAATGCAGAAGATATTGTTGAAAATCAAAAAACTGTAAAAAAGAATTATGGTTTTGATGCTAAAAATGGACAATGGGTCGATATGTTTGAAAAAGGAATCATTGATCCAACTAAAGTCACTCGTAGCGCATTATTAAATGCTTGCAGTATTGCTTCATTATTCATTACAACCGAAGCAGGTATTGCCGATGCAAAAGATACTTCTAAAAACGAAGTTCCAACTCCTGCAATGTATTAATAGATAAGAAAAGTGATTCTTGTTTTAAATGAGAATCACTTTTTTCTTAGTATATTATGATATAACTTTATCCATTACTCTTTCTTTTCTTTAAATCTTCCTGATATGACAAAATGTATTTGTTCTGCAATCTTAAATTCTATTTTAAAATGATCATCTTCTTGCCCATAATATAAATCCACAATACTCTCTGGAGCAATTTCTTTTTGATAGTGCATTGTCATTTCTCCAATAAAATATTTTTCTAATACGTTTTGAGGAAGAAGATCCATGACCCATTCAAGATATCTTGCATTATTCATATGCTTATTTAAATCAATATCACTATACATGACTTCTCTTGTTTGAACTTTTTGAGTCTCTATATCTAAAAGCGGCTCGTATTTTTCTACAAAACTCGAATATTCTTCACATTCAGGAATTGTAATTCCTACTTTTTGTGGTCTGACAATTCTTCTTTTTTCAATATCTATTAATGTCCAAATAGAATAAATGCCTCCTACAACTTCATCATTAATTTTTAAATCATAGGTTCTAAAATATTGAATTTTTCTTTCCCCTTTAGCACGGGTAGAAACTATCAGTTCCTCTCCTACTAATAGTGGTCTTTTTAATTTAACTGTTTGTTTAACTAATACCCAACCATATTTTCCATTAAAACTTTCCTTCCACAAACCTATTTCCATCGCATTTTTAGTTGCAAGATTAGAAAGCTTTGATAATAAATCCGCATATTTATATTCACCATAATAATCGGCGTTTTGGTATTCTATTTCATATCGTTCAAATGTTTCACTGTTTTTCATTTTTTTCTCCAAAATGTTTATTTTTTATTAAATTAATAATAATATATTTATAATCAAAAGGAAAGGCTGGAAAATATATGAAAAAAATAAATAAGAAAAAAATATTCTTTGTTTCAATCACTTTCTTAATAACACTATGTTTACTTTTTTATTTTATATTTTCTTATTATTCTACTCTTATCCAACCTAGAACAATACATAAAAAAAATAAAAAAAACACATCCTACCCTACTGTTTCCTTTGTTGCAGTAGGAGACAATATTATCCATGAAAATGTTTATCAATATGCCTTAAAACAAGGAAATAATACAACTTATAATTTTAAACCTTGTTATCAAAATATAAAAAAATATATTTCTGATCATGATTTAGCTTATATTAATCAAGAAACTTTGATTGCTGGTGATTCTTATGGAATTAAAGGTTATCCTAATTTTAATTCTCCTGAATCTTTAATTGATGATCTACAAGATACAGGATTTAATATGGCTTCTAGTGCTACAAATCATTCCATGGATCTAGGAAAAAATGCTTTGATATCATCTGCACATATTTGGAAACAACATTCCGATATTCTCTTTTCTGGACTATATGAAAATCAAGAAGACCGGCAAACAATAAGAGTCATTGAAAAAAACGGAATTCGTTTTAGTCTTTTAGCTTATACTTTTGGTGTTAATGAAACAACCAACTATAAATCTATTCAAAAACAATTAAAAACGTATCCTTATATATTAGGACAATTAGATAAGGAACAAATTAAAGAAGATGTAAACAACGCTAAAGCTCAAAGTGATGTAGTTATTGTAGCTGTTCATTGGGGTAAAGAAGGACATAGTGAATTATCTGATTTACAACAAGAATATGCTCACTATTTTGCTGATTTAGGTGTTGATGTTGTAATTGGAAATCATCCTCATTTAATTCAACCTATTGAAAAAATCAATCATACACTTGTTATTTATTCTTTAGGTAATTTTTTAAGTACGATGAAAGATGTTTATAATCAGTTAGAAGGAATGGTATGTTTTGATTTTGTTAAAAAAGAAGATGAAATCAGTATTGAAAATATTCAATATGTTCCTCTTGTCAATCATTATAATGATAATGTTGTAACTATTTATTCACTTAAAGAGTATACTTCTACTCTTGCTAGTCAACATAGTATTTTAAAAGATCAAGCTAATATCATTAAAGAATTCAAAAATTATGTTAAACAAATGATTAGTAATGATGATATTGATATAGAAATGTGAGGTTTATATGAAGAAAAGAATAAGTCTATTAATATTAATAATCTGTATGGTTGGTAGTATCGTTTTTTTCTTTCCTAAAGAGAATACTCAGGAAGTAAAAACGGTAAAAAAGAAACAAACACCTGAAATAAGTTTTTATCATCAAGAATATAAAGAAAGATATGATACCTACCAAAAAGCACACCAAGATTTAAGTAAAAAAGAAGTTATTACACTTGTAAATATGAATCGTGATTTTGATTTTTATGGAAAAATTATCAAACAAGAACATCCTAATGATTTAAATACAATTGTTAATAAATATTATCAATTAGATGAAACCTATGAACCGAGTGATCTTGTTGAAATAAATACAAACGCAGGTACTTATGGAAGTTCTTATAGTAAACATACTGCTAGAAAAGTGATTTATGATGATTTTCAAGCTTTAAAACAAGCTTGTATAAATAAAGGTTTTGAACTGTATGTGACTTCAGGCTATCGTTCAACAGCCTGGCAAAAAGAAATTTATAATCATATGGTAGAAACTTATAGTGTAGAAAGAGCAGATGAAACTTGTTCACGTCCTGGTCATAGTGAACATACAACGGGGTTAGGCTTAGATATTGCTTTAGATCAATATAAATATGAAGAAGTTGAAAATCACCCTCAATATTCTTGGTTTTTAAGTCAGTTAAGCAACTATGGTTTTATTTTACGTTATCCTAAAGATAAAGAAAATTTAACAGGATACAGTTATGAAGCTTGGCACATCCGTTACGTTGGTAAAGAACTTGCTCAAAAGATTGAAAAAAGCGGATTAACCTTTGATGAATATTATGCAAGACATTTTTAAAAGAAGATAGCTTTCATACTATCTTCTATGTTTCCAATATTCAAAAACAGGTATTTCTGGATGTTCATCATCCCAAGGCATTTCATGTCTTTCAAAATAACCAATAACGTGTTTATTAGAATCTCTAACAGGTACAAAGAATTCTCTTTCACCTGTTTTAGTATTATAAGTTTCAAACATTTCATCTTCACCATTATCTGCTCTTTTTAAAAATTCTTCGATTTTCTTTTTAGAATTTTCGTTATGACAATTAAATAAGCTTTGGTTAATTTGTACACGATCACCATAGCGTCTCTTTGCAGTTTTATTCATATAACGTACAATATGTTGTCGATCAACAAAAACAATTTCATAACTATAAGCATCTAAAATGCTTTCTAATATTTCTTTTGTTATTTCCATGGTATTTCCTCTTTCTTAATTTACCCACATTATAACATAAAGTCTGATTGTCTTTATTTTTTAACTATACTATTTTTGTTTTTTCTTGTATAATAATAAGGTAATTATTTAAAGGAGCGTCTTTTATGGGAGATTTAAAATATTTATTACCTATTTTAGTAGCTGTTATTTTAGTGTGGATTACTTATCTTGTCATTAATTTCGTAGCTACAATTATTAAAACAAAGAAGAAAGATGATACCATGGTTTGTGGTTTAAACATGCAAGGAAAAATATTCTATGCAATCATTATTGTTATTTATTTAGTAATGCTTGTTTATTGTATTTATTACATGATTACGCATTTATTAAGTGGAGATGTTGATGGTGTTTATTTACCATTAAATGCTTTAACAATTTATTCTTTTGTTTTCTATTTAATGATTCAATGGATTATTTTCTTTGGACAAAAACAAGTTTTAATTGGTCGTGTTTTATTTGATTATAGAAAAATTAAAAGAGTGACTTATCCAAAGAAAACAAAATTACGTTTTACTTATGGACAAAAGACATTAGAAACATATATTCGCTTCATCGATGATTCTATTCTTAAAAAATCATTACAAAGATCAAGATAAAAAGCAATTTCGGTTGAAATTGCTTTTTTATTGGACTGGAATCCAAATTGTATGATAATTAAAATATTCGTCTTCTGGTTTCCACATTGAAACCACTTGAGAAATCACATCTCCTGCAAGTTGGAGATTATTTTTTTCCATATAATCAAAGGCGGGCTGTAAAACCTCATATGTCAGTATTTGACTCGAACGAGAAGGAACGCACATATAAAGACATAACTGTTCAGGATAGTAATGAACATATTCACTTTCCTTAATATCAAGTACTCCCGCAAATTCTTCCTCTACCCCTATTCCATAGTAGAATTCCTTATTTTCATTTTCAATATGTTCTTTAGGAAAAAGCGCCGTAGAAAAAACAAATGGTATTTTTTGACAAAATTCTTTAAGTTCTTCACGTTCTTCTTTCTTTAAATCTATCGTATAACATTTTTGTGTATCAATACGATAGATTCCTGGTCTTTTTTGTAAAGTAAAGTTTAAGTTTTCACTTCGACTAATCAACTTTCTATTCGTACGCAATCTTTTCAATAAATTCATTTGATAAATAATATTCTTTTGAATGATTTGTTCTTGTTCTTCTAATAAATCATCAATTTCTTCTAAAGACTTACTTTGGAGTATTCCCGCTGTTTCTTCAATTGATAATCCAAAGCCAAGATAACAGCGTGCACGAATCAGCATATGAAGATCCCAAGTTGTATAATAGCGATATCCTGTTTCTTGATCATGGATGGGCGCAATGATTCCTTTTCTTTCATAATAACGAATTGTTTCAGCTGTAATTCCTAGTATTTTAGCAAGTTCTCCTATTGTATAAGTATTGTACATAATCCCCCAACCTTCAAATTGTTTTAAAGTTTTCACCAAATTATAACATATTTTCCTCTTTTTTGACCTTATTTGACACTTTTTTACCCCCTTGACTCTCAAATCGTTTGAGAGTTTAAAATGACTTTGTTAAAAAAATAACATGTGATGTTAAATAAATAACAAAGGGAGAGAAAAAATTATGGAAGAAAAAAAAGTTGTTCTTATTACAGGTGGAGCAATGGGACAAGGTCGTGCTCATGCCTACAAATATGCTGAAAACGGATTTAATGTTGTTTTAGCCGATATGTTAGATCCATCTCACGAAGCATTTAAAGAAACAATTGCTAGTTGTGAAGCTAAAGGAGCAAAAGTTTTAGCTAAAAAAGCAAACATTACTTCTACTGAAGATATGGAAGCATTATTTGCTTCAGCATGGGAAACATTTGGTCGTTTAGATGTTGTGATTGCTAATGCTGGTGTTATTAACTTCGGTTATACTTGGGAATTAACTGATGAACAAGTTGAAAAAGTAATGGATATTAACTTAATTGGTACTTGGCGTACTGATAAATATGCTGCTCAATATATGTTAAAACAAGGATTTGGTCGTATTATTAATATTTCATCAACTTCTGGTTTATATGGTACTCCTCAATTAGCTACTTATTGTATGAGTAAATGGGGTATTTTAGGATTAACTAAAACTCTTGCTAAAGAAGTGGGTTCTAAAGGAATTATTGTTAATGCTTTATGTCCTACTAAAGTTAAAACTCCAATGTGTGAAACAATGGATTATGTTAAATTCATTAATGATTTAACTGGTAAAGATTTCAAATCTGTTGAAGAAATGTATGCAGGAGTTCCATTCCTTGAAGTAGAAGATATCGCTAGTATGGTTTACTGGTTAGGAACTAGTAGAGAAGCTGGTAAATTTAATGGACAAGGTGTACCACTTGATTTAGGTACTTTACAATAATAAAGGGAGAAAAGAGAATATGAAAATTACAAAAGCAACACGTTGGCGTGTTTTTGCAGGAGTTTGGATTCAAAGTTTATTCACTTCTGCCACTGCCTTCTTTAGTTTATTCTGTTTGCCATTTTGTAATCAATTTGGATGGAGTAATTCAGATTTTTCAATGGCATACACAATTTATATGTTTATCTACTGTGCAGTAGGTTTCCTTGGTGGTATTTTAGCTGAAAAATTACAACCAAGAGTCGCAATTTATATTGGTTTAGTTTTATTTGCTGGAGGATGGATCTTAACTGGTTTTGCTTCATCTATTCCATTCTTATATATTGCTTATGGTGTCATTGCTGGTGCTGGTGCTGGAACAATTTATCCTGCATGTTTACCAACAGCATTAAAATGGTTCCCAGATAAAAGTGGTTCTATCTCTGGTTTAGTTCAAGCTGGAGCTGCTTGTGGACCTTTCATTATGTCACCTATCGCTCAAATGTTAATTGATAACTTTGGAGCACCAATGGCTTGTAAAATTTTAGGTGTTGTATTCTTAATCGGTGTTGGAGCTGTTGCTTGGATGATCGTTCCTTGTCCTGATGGATGGACTCCTGAAGGTTGGGTACCAAGTGCACAACAAAGCAAAGAATTACATACAAAAGATTATAATATTCCTCAAATGGTTAAAACTCCAATCTTCTGGGTATTATTAGTAATGTTTATTTTCGCTAATGCCGCTGGAACAATGATGGTTTCTGCAACATCACCAATTGCTCAAACTCAAATTGGTTTATCAGCGATGGATGCAGCTTTATGTGTAAGTTTAATGACTTTATTTAATATGTTTGGTCGTTTATCATTTGGTGTTATTTATGATAAGTTAAAAGGATGGAATTCTTTAATTCTTGTCTTGATTTTAAATGGTATTTCAATGCTTATGTTAACAGTAGCTCATTCATTTGCATACTTTGTCGCTTGTATTGCTTTAGTTGGTTTCTCATTTGGTGGATTACTTGTTGTTTTCGCACCAATGGTTAAAACAATCTTTGGTTCTAAATATTATAATAGAAACTATGGTTTGATCTTTATTGGTTATGGTATTGGGGCTTTCGTTGGTCCTAAGATTTCCGCAAGTTTCTTTGATGCTACAGGATCTTATGTGATGGGATTCATTGGTTCAGCTATTCTTGCTGCAGTTGCTGTTTTATTAGTCGTTGTGGCTAAAAAACTTGCTAACAAAATGTTAAATGCTTAATTTTAAGGGGTGAAAAATTTCACCCCTTTATTTTATACTTTCCTTTACCTTCTTTAATCATTTTTCCTTCATCACAAAGTTTCTTTAAGATTCTTTGTAATTGTCTTCGACTACAGTGAAGATAATTTGTGGCTTCTTCAATGCTTTTTAATGAACCATAACAATAATATTTCAAATAATATAAAAAACGTTCTTCAACACTTTGATAAACAAATTGATTGGTTGATGATTGTTTTAATTTAGAAGCGATTGAATTTAAAAGTGTATGTAGAAATTTTATATCTTGATTAAGCTTTTCTTTATTATCTTTTAAAGATAGCGCCAACGTTTTGACCTTTGTTTTTGCTTCCGCAAAAAACATCGGATTTAAATCATCAACAAATTCCATATCACCTAAAATACATAATTCTTCGCTTTGAGAAACTACAGTTTGTCTTCCCTCTTGATCAATAAAAGAAATCAATAACGTTCCTTTTAATACAAATTGAATATATTGTGTTTTTTCTAAAGGATTGATTATTGTTTCATCTTCTTCATATTCAATCACTATAAATTCATATTCCTTAGAAAAATAATTGTCTATTTTATATTCTTCTTTTACTTTATTTATTAAATTTTTATCATAGATCTTTTTCATACCTCTATTGTGACATATGTCACAATAAATGACAAATCATTTTGTTATACTTTCCTAGAAAGAGAGATATTTATATGAATAATAATGATTTATTTGAAAAAGCGCCTATATCTAAAGCATACTTTAAACTTGCTTTACCCGTTGTATTAAGCATGGTTATTTCTTTAGTCTATAATATGGTTGATACATTTTTTGTAGCACAGACACAAAATACAAATCTTGTTGCTGGTGTTTCTTTATGTGCGCCTATTTTTACTTTAATGATAGCTTTAGGAGATATTTTTGGTATTGGAGGTAGCTCTGTTATTTCTCGTTTATTTGGGCAAAAAAAAGATGAAGAAGGAAAGAACGTCAGTGGTTTTTGTTTCTATGGAGCTATTGTTTGTGGTATCTTAGTTTCTCTTATTATGATGATTGCTAGAAAACCAATTTTAACAATTCTTGGAACAAATCAAGCAACACTTCCTTATGCCAACCAATACTATACTTATATGGCTTTAGGAGCAACTTTAATTATCGTTTCCTTGACTCCTAGTAATCTCATGAGAACAGAAGGATTAGCTACAGAATCCATGATTGGAACAATTACTGGTTCAATTATCAATATGGTTTTAGATTCTATTTTTATTCTCTATTTAAACATGGAAGCTGGTGGTGCAGCTATCGCAACCATTATTGGTTATTTTGCATCTGACCTTGTTTTTATTTATCTTACTTTAAAGAAAAGTAAGAAATTATCAATTTCTTTAAAACATACACATATTACTAAAAATGAAGTCATTTCTATTTTTACAATTGGTATTCCCGCCTCTATTACAAATTTAATGTCTAGCTTTGCGATGGCGATGACAAACAATTATTTAGTTGCTTATGGAAATGACAAAGTAGCAGCTATAGGAATTGTTTTAAAAATCAATATGATTGTTTTACTTGTCATGATTGGTTTTGCTTTTGGTGCACAACCTTTACTTGGATATAATTATGGTGCACATAATACTAAACGTTTAAAAGAAATTATTAAGTTTGATTTATTTGTAGAAATTACTTTTGCAGTTATTACATCTATTATCTTAGCTTTATTTACACCATCATTTATTAAAATATTTATGAATGATCCTTCTATTATTCAAGCTGGAACATTGATGTTAAGATTTTTGCTTTTATCTTCTCCTTGTGTAGGAATTATTCTTGTCTTTACAACTTTATTTCAATCAGAAGGAAAAGCACTTCCTGCATTATTACTTTCAATAGGTAGACAAGGTATTGTTTTTGCAATTTGTCTTCTTCTTTTATCAAATATTTTTGGATATTATGGTATTATTAGTAATCAAATGATTGCGGATATTATCACTGCAATCATTGCACTTATTTTATATAAAATATATAAATAACAAAAAGATGTCTTGTACTATATAAGACATCTCTTTATTTTAAAATACTTATAATCTTTTCAATTTGATTTTTTGTAAGTACTTGATTCCTTCTTAGATGTAAAATATCATCTATTTCATTTTTATCATTAACAGTATATTCGCTTTCTACTGGACTATTCATATTTACAAATAAAACATAACCTTCTATCCATAAATCAACACCATAATACTTCAATAACAAACCATTTTCATTTAAATAATGATTTAATATCTTCTTTGCTTGTAATTCTCCTTCTTTCCCTGCAATTCTTTTTTGATCTTCATCATCTTCATCACTTGATAAACTTAAAAGTAAAAATATGAATAATATAATTACAAAAAAGATAATCACTATTATCTGCATTATGTATCACCTCTTATCCATTATAACAAAAAGAGAAGAACCAAATCTTCTCTCTTTTACTTTCTAACGAACACATTTTTTCATTACAATCATATAAATTCCTAATAAGCTTATACCTAGTAAAACCATTGGCACAATACTATTTGTATTATCTCCTGTTGTTACAGCTTTTTTACTTTCTACTTTTATTTCTTCTTTCTTTGTTTCAGTTTTCACATTTTCTAACTTAGCAATCTTTTCTGTTTCTAACACTTCTTTACATACTGTACATTCTTTATGTTTTGATCCTTCTTTAGCTACTGTTGGTTGTTGATCAATGATCCAATCACTTGATATATGTTCTCCTTTAGAATCCTTATCTTCATAATATTTATTGATTGTTTTTGATGTTTTTCCACATCTTGAACATACATACCAATATGTATCGTGTTCCTTACAATTAGTTGCTTTTTCTCTTAAAAATTGTGGATTCTTAACTTCTATATAAGCATGTCCTAAATGAGTACCTGTTGCTGCAAATGCTTCTGTACCTTTTGCTCCACAAATACAACTCTTATAATATCTAGCAGGTGTCATACAAGTAGCTGGAGTCGCTAAATATTCACTACTTTCAACTTCTTGATTATACACATGATTTCCTTTATCTGAAACTTCATTACATCCTGGAACTGTGCATGAATGCCAATGATTATTAGAATCTTTATGCCAATCTTTAGAGAATACATGATTCCCTACCTCTGCAGATTCATAATACTTATCTTGTGCATTTTCATCATCTTTAGCACTTACATCACATCTTGAACATGCATACCAATATACATCATGTTCTTGACAGTTACTTCCTTGAGATTTTAAGTATTTTGAATCTTTTATTTGTTTTGTATATTCATGTCCTAATTTTGTATCTTTATCTTCAAATGTTTCTGTAGTACTTACTTGACCACAAGCACAGCTTTTATAATAGATAGCATTTGTTGTACATGTTGCTTTGTCTTTTAAAGTACTTACTCCATTGACTTCTTTTAATTTTTGATCAAAAGTATGTTCTTCCCAAACTGCTTTAATTTCCTTATTTTGATCATCTTTAGTAAATACTCTTTTATCTCCTACTTTATAAACAGTATTGTCTACTTGCCAGCCTTTAAAATGTTTTCCATTTGGAGCAACATATTCACATTTTGGGAAAGTAAATTCCTTATCTAATTCAACAGTTGGATTAGCCATTGTTCCTGTTCCACCATTAGAACCATATTTGATTTTTAATTGGAATACTAATGCATCAATTGCATCATTGATGGCTTTTGCCATAGCATCTACTTCATCTTGTTCTGTTATATTTTTACTACGTACAACTGTTTTAATAGCATCTTCTACCTTTGAAAAATCTTTATAGTTATCTTTATTAAGTTTATTTGCTTTTTCAATAGCTTTATCTACTTCTGTATAATCTGCAGCTTTATATTCTAATTGATCAATTGCTTCATTAATAGCATCTGCATAGCCATTAACAACCTCTTGTTCAGTAATATCTTTATCACGATTGACTGCGTTAATAGCATCCTCTACCTTTGAAAAATCTTTATAATTATCTTTATTAAGTGAATTTGCTCTTTTAATAGCTGCATCTACATCTGTATAATCTGCACCAGCATATGTCATACTTAATAATTTAGCTATAACACTATCAAATATTGCTGTAGCCTCTTTTGAGCTTTTAGCTCCCATATAATAAGCACTATTTTCTGCTCTAGTTCCTAAGTTTTTATAACTTTGGGCATCTGAGTAATTACTAGAAACTCCATGCATATAAGCATTAAACTTTTCCGCATCTGACCAACTACCACTTCCTACATGTCCAGTAATAGATGGATCAGTTAAAGAAAACATTCCAAATGTATAAACTTCTGCATCTTTTTTTATTTCTTTTGATGTATTAATTGCTCCATTTGCGACATCATCATCAAAATTATTCAAAGTCGTTGGCTGACCATCCGTTACAAAAAAAACAATTCTTTTGGCATCTTTTCTACTTTCATCATTTTTACTTTGATTAATTTGTTTTAATGCTAATTCCATTGCAAAATCTGAACGTGTTGCCCCTGCAGGACTAATGCTATTTACAACATCTTCTAACTTTGCTTTATTGTCATTTGTGGCAGTAAAGAAATCATTCATAATTTGCGTATAATTATATCTATATCTATTTTCAGTATAGGTATCATTCCCTACTTTATCTGATTTATCTCCAGCAAATTTAATAATAGAAATTCTACTTTGATATTTTTCATCACTCTGTTTTGAATTATTTTCAGCAAAGCCCTCAATAAATTGATTAATTGAATCTTTTAAAATTGTAATCCTTTTAGTAGTATCAGTTGAAGTTATAGGATCTTCCATACTCCCTGAAACATCTAAAACCAAGACAATATCAAGTGGTATATTATTCTTTTGATTAGCCGCAAATACATTGACTGGCATTTGTGCAAAGAACATCATTAATGTCAGTATACATGCTATCACTTTCTTATATATTTTCATTTTCCCTATCCCCTTTCTTTGAATATTATTCATTTCCTCCTATGCTTTTATTTTACTTTTTTTAATTGTTATTTTTTATAATTGGCGCGAAATGTCGTTTTTAGGGTGTGAAATGTATATAAGAAGTGTTTTTATTTTGATAAAATAGTATTAGGTGATGTATATGAATATAGCAATATGTGATGATGATCTTTTATATATGAATCAAGTTAAAGAAATGATAGAAAAATGGGGAAAGGAACATCATGAAGATGTTTCTATTTATCTTTTTAATCATGGGGATGCTTTAATTAATAGTTATCAAAAAAGTCATATAGAAGTTATTTTATTAGATATTATGATGCCTTTATTAAATGGTATGGAAACAGCTCATGAAATTAGAAAAAATGATTCTGTCGTTAAAATTATTTTTTTAACCTCTTCTCCTGAATTTGCCTTGGAATCTTATGATGTTAAAGCAAGTGGATATCTTTTAAAACCTACAACTTATGAAAAACTATGCTCTCTTTTAAATGATTGTAAACAAGCATTTCATTATGAACCTGAATCTATTATTGTTAAAACAGATAAAGGATATCGTAAAATTTATTATCATTTGATTGAATGTGTTGAAGCACAAAATAAAAAAGTTTTATTTTGTTTAAATGATGGTGAATGTCTAGAAGTTTTAGATACTTTTGTTCATTGTAGTAATGAATTAACTTCAAATGATGCATTTTATAAATGTCATCGAAGTTACTTAGTTCATATGCCTGCTATTGATCATTTTAATTCTATAGAAATTGAAACAAAAACACACAAGAAAGTTCCCATCGCAAGAAGTTATGCTAAATCTTTTAAAGAAGCTTATTTTGAATATATGTTTAAAGAAGGTGATTAACATATGATTTATACTATTTTAGAATCTATTCGTTATACTTTAACTTTATTATTCGGTATCTTTGTTTCTGTACTATTTCTAGATATTAGAATCAATAAAAAGAATGTCATTTGTGTTTTTCTATTCTTTTATATTGATTTAGTACTTCAGGGAATTTTCTATTTTACTAAAGATTTATCGGCTGTTATTTCTTTATATCCTTTTATTACCCATTTACCACTTTTATTATTTTTTGTTTTAATTTTCAAAAAACGATTATTTCCAAGTTTAATTGCTATAACAAGTGCTTATTTATGTTGTCAAATAAGTAATTGGACAACAATCTTTGTTTCCTCTTTTATTAAGAATATAGATAATATAACCTATTCTTTAACACTCATTATTTCTTTTGTTTTCATTATTAAATTTGTTTATTTACCTATTTCTCAATTATTAAAAAAACAATCACATGAACTTATTTCTTTTGGTATCATTCCAATGTTCTATTATATATTTGATTATCTTTCTACCGTTTATACAAAGCTTCTTTATATTGGAAATAAAACAACTGTAGAATTTACACCATTTCTTTTATGTATCTGTTATTTTGTATTCTGTACCGTTTATTTTAAACAATATGAAGAAAAGCAAAAAATAGAAACGACCAATAAGGTTATTTATATGAAACAAGCACAATCAAAAAAAGAAATGAAGCTGATGGAAGAAAATGAAAAAAAGATTATTTTAATGAGACATGATATGCGTCATTTTTTAAACAATATACTAAACGATCTTGAAAATAATCAAAATGAACATGCTATCGAATATATTCATACTTTATTTGATGCCATCGATCAAACTGTAAGAAAGAAATATTGTTTAAATGATACTGTTAATATGATTATGACATCTTATGAAAATAGAATGAAAGATGAAAATATTGATTTTCATTATCATTTAGATGTTCCTCAACAATTGTCTATTAGTGATATCGATTTAACTTCTATTCTATCTAATGGTTTAGAAAATGCTTTTAAAGCTGTTATGTTATTAGAAAATGAACGTTTTATAGAATTAAATATGCAAGAAAAATGTGGTAAGTTACTTATATCTATTGAAAATAATTACTTAAATGAACCTATTTTTGTAGATGGTATTCCTATATCTAAAGAAAAAGATCATGGCTTTGGAACTCAAAGTATTGCTTATACAGTTGAAAAGCTCCATGGAAATTGTCAATTTTCTACTCATCAACACCATTTTAAATTAAGAGTTGTCATTTAAAAAGGATTACAGGTTAAGCACCTTGTAATCCTTTTACATCTTGATCAGTAATTCTTTTACCATCTTCAATTTTATTAATAACATTAATAATACCGTTCAAAGATTTTTTATTAGGTTTCATTGTATAACATTTTTTACCCTTCATAGAATATGTTTTATATGAAATTTCTGGATCTCCCGTAAGTTGAACATTGTACATTTTCCATTTAGACATATCATCTAATTGTGTTTGAACAAGTGATTTTATATCTTCAGATGACATATTAGTTTCAAAACATCCTTCTACTGCTTGTAAAATATTTGAATAGTTTGTAATGATTTTAGGAGAAACAGCTTTATTGATCATGGCTTTAAGTAATCTTTGTTGGTTTCTTCCTCGATCAAAATCACCACTTGGTAAAGCATATCTTTCTCTTACAAAACATAAAGCTTTATCTCCATCCATTTCATTAATTCCTTTATTAATATGATAGTGACCATGTAATGTTGTAAATTCATAAGGTGAATCAATTGTTACTCCACCTAAGGCATCAATGATATTAGTAATTCCACTAAAGTTTGTCTTAGCATAATAATTCACTTTTAAATCCAAGAAATCTTCTATAGAAGAAATTGTCTCGTTAATACCATACATAGCTGAATGCGTTAATTTATCCATTTTTCCATTTTTATGCAAGGTAATTTGTGTATCTCTAGGAATAGATACAATTAATATTTGTTTTTGAATTGGGGAAACACAGACAGCAAGATTAACATCAGCTCTTGAAATTGCTGAAACTGTCCCATAAGTATCTATTCCTGTCATATAAACAATAAATGGATTTTTAGTCACATTTGTTTCTTGTGTCACAGAATTTAATTTTTCTTGAATTTCTACTTTATATAAACTCTTTAGATTTTCATCAATGCCTTCATGATTTGCTTCTAATAAAGCCATATAAGCATTATCAGCAACAATAACATCAATGTCTCCATCCATGATAGCATCTCCTAATAAAGAATAATCTTTATAATCTTTTGTCTGAAAATCTTTATTTACTTTATTTTCTATTTTAGCAATTGCTGATGTAATATTCTTTGAGCCTTTTTCACTAGCAATTCCAATTTCTGTATTATCTTTTACATCTCTTAAACTTTTAATAGCACTCTCTTTTTTTACATACATACAAATAACTCTTGTTTGTGTAAAAGAACCTGTAATATTAGATAAAAAACTATTTCCTTTAAAAGCCATTACCGAAACAAATCCTAAAGCAATGCTAAGTATTAAAGATAATAGCTTTCCAAAAATCAATCTAGCATATTTATTTTCTCGCTTTTTCTTTTTAATACCTGATTTAATAAGCAATGAACTTAACATCCATAACAAAAAAATAATACCACATAAAATCAAATAATATTTCATTGGTAACATCTTTAATATGTAAATACATCCTAAAAAAATGATAGAAACGATAAATTGTATTAATAATAAAATACGTCTAGAAAACAACTTAGACATAAAACTTCTTTTCTTTTTTTTAACCATTAAAACACCCTCTTAACATGCAAATATTTTAGCACATCGGACATACTTATTCAATTCAAGCTCATTTACAATTAACAACAAAAAAACTAGATTTCTCTAGTTTTCCATTTTTTCTTTTACAGGATCAATCTCTTTTCTTTGTAAAATCGCATGTACTACATTTCTTTTACCACTTTCACTTCCTGCAGAAGTACAAGTAGATAAAGTAATTACCGATTGTACTTGAGATTGATCAAAATCTACTTTAATAGAAGATGTCTTTACCATTTCTTGTACAAATGAAGCTGTATCTACAATATGTGTATTATATAAAACACTTGTTTCTGAAATAATATGACCAACAACAACCTTATATTGACTTACTGTACCATCAGGTAAATAAATATAAACATAAGGATGTTCATCCGCAAAGCTTTGATCCGTATAGGATTTAATATTATTAAACATTGAACCATTTTTCATATTATGACCATAAATAACCGTATTAAAATCATTAAATGGATCTTCATTTTCACTTGCGATAAAAATACTACCTGCACTTAATTCATTATGATCTATATCACTATGAATATAAGTGTCATTCGTTTCGCCTTGTAAAACAGGATAATTCACATTTGTATTTGGAATTTGAATCCACGCTTTCACATCTTTATTTCTTTGTAAAAGCTCATCCCAATTAATTTGTAAATAGCTTTCCTTTTCTTCTTTTTCTTCTTTTTCTTTCGTATAAGTTTTAGCTAATTCTCCATAATCATCATCTATTTTTTTATAATTCAAATAAATATTAATTAAATTATATGCTGAATAACAAAATACACAAACACAGACAGTTAATAAGATATATCTAATTGCTTTTTTCATTATACATTAAATTTAAACAACATGATGTCTCCATCTTGACCTACATATTGTTTACCTTCTTGTCTAATTTTTCCAGCTTCTTTTAAAGCATGTTCACTACCATATTTCACTAAATCATCAAAACTATATGTTTCTGCTTTAATAAAACCTCTTTGGAAATCACTATGAATGATACCCGCCATTTCTGGAGCTGTCATTCCTTCTTTAAATGTCCATGCTCTTACTTCTTGTACTCCAGCTGTAAAATATGTTCTAAGACCTAATAAGCTATAAGCTTCTTTAATTAATTTATCAAGACCACTTTCTTCAATACCTAAATCTTGCATAAACATAGCTTTTTCTTCTTTATCCATTCCTACTAATTCAGCTTCAATTTTTGCACAAATAGGAACAACGTCGCTACCTTCTTCTTTCGCAAATTCTAAAACTTGAACATAATATGGATTTTGCATTGGATCTTCTAAATCTTCTTCACCTAAGTTAGCTACATAGATTAATGGTTTCATTGTAAGTAAAGTATATTGTTTGACAATTAACATTTCTTCTTTATCAAATTCAATACTTCTTGCTGGTTTATTTGCTTCTAATGTTGGTTTTAATTTTTCTAAAACACTCATTTCAGCTTTAGCTTCTTTATCACCTGATTTAGCTTTCTTTTCTAAACGTCCAATACGTTTTTCAACTGTTTCTAAATCAGCCATGATCAATTCTAAATTAATTGTTTCAATATCTCTAATAGGATCTACATCACCATCAACATGTGTTACATCCTTATCTCTAAAACATCTTACAACCTCACAAATTGCATCCGTTTCTCTGATATTTCCTAAAAATTTATTACCTAATCCTTCTCCTCTACTTGCACCTCTTACAAGACCGGCAATATCCGTAAATTCAAAAGTTGTTGGAACTGTCTTTTTAGGTTCAATCATTTCTGTTAATTTATCTAAACGATAGTCTGGTACTTCTACGACACCTACATTTGGATCAATTGTCGCAAACGGATAGTTTGCTGCTTCTACTTGTGCATTTGTAATTGCGTTAAATAATGTTGACTTACCAACATTTGGTAATCCTACAATACCTGCTGTTAATGCCATCTTTTTCACTCCTCTTTTTTTACCTCTTTATTGTAATGAAAAATACCCATAAAAGCAATATTTTCGTTTTGTCATTTTTTTTCATTTAAATTTATTTTATAATATCAAAGAGGTGATTGGATGTTATCAACAATAGATTTGCACGGATGTAGTCAAAGTGAAGCTAAAGTAAAACTAGATCACTTTTTAAAAGGAACTTCAATTCTTGTAAAAGAGGTCACTGTGATCCATGGATATTCTTCTTCTATTCTTTTAAATTATGTTAGAAAAAAATATTCACATCCAAGAATTGAAAGAAAAATACTGACACTTAATAAAGGAGAAACTGTCTTTATCTTAAAATAATGGAAAAATTTTATCAAAACAATCTCAGTTACATCCGTCAACATCATTTAGACAAAATATGCGTTGTAATAGCTAAAATAACCCCTTATCTTACAGCCGCACTTTATGCTTTAACACTTCTCATATTATTTATTAATCATTCATCAAAGCTATTATTGACAATCATTAAACCATTAAGTTCTTTTTTGATTGTAACACTTATTAGAAAACTCTATAATCGTCCACGTCCTTGTATGACATTTAATATTGAACCACTTGTAGGTCATAAAACAGGAGAATCTTTTCCTAGTCGTCATACAGTAAGTGCTTTTGCGATTGCATTTGCCTTATTGAATATTAATATTCATTTAGGAATCATTGCTTTATTTATTGCATGTATTGTAGGGCTATCAAGAATCATTTGTGCTGTTCATTTTATAAGTGATGTTCTTTGTGGTTTTTTAATTGCATTGATCATTTATTTGATATAACGAAATTTTTATTTCGTTATTTTTTTACTTTTTTTAAAAAATAAAAAGAAAAACATCAAAAAATTGTCTATATAATAATAGGAGGAAAAACTAAATGGAAAAAGTATTAGATATCACATCAAATGATCATATTATCATGATTGATAAACTCTGTAAAAGAATATTAGGACATCCTGAAATCTTAGGAA